>FWPU01006400.1_pt1 | contig 23633 bp, 17 predicted proteins | sample 2228361 | NCBI WGS metagenome assembly FWPU01 (sample SAMEA103939777, study PRJEB20133) | metagenome
AGACCTCCTTGATGGTAAGGATTCATCTGTCTATGTTGCCCCAACCAGCTCATTTAGGCAAGGGATTTATGCACACCCCTCACATAGATCCACCTTCTGGCACTCTTGGCACCCATGCAAATTGCGCATTGCAGTTGCACTGGGGTGAAATCATAGGGCTTTTCGACCAAGGGCACGACTAGAGGGGGATCCATTATACGAATTGGGACCGCATAACGAGAACGAATATCGTAACTGGTGAATTCGTGAGTGAAACGTTCATCAGGAGTGTGCTTGCCTGCAAAAGAGTCCTGAGAGCAAAACCACACGTCGCCCTTTTTAAGGTAAGGGGCATACGCAGCCGCCATACGCTGAGGGTTAACAGCGTTGGGGTAATACTTACCCGTTGGGAGATAATTCGTGAATGGAGGTGCATATCCATTCCAGTCTGATGCATAGAGCAGCAACGCCGAACCGATTTGCTTCAGATTGGAGGTACAAGGGACTATCCTGGCCTTCCGGCGGACGTCGTTATACACCGGCATGAGCAGCCCTATCAGCAAAGTAATTATGGCCACAACAATCAGGACCTCTATCAACGTCACACCTTTTCTTTTCATCGCTTATCCCTCCACTGGGCAAGGTTTTTCTTGGGCGTTTTGGTTTAACATGTCCGAGGGCAATTTAGCGATAGTGTTCGCATATGCCCTCATCTGAGCACAGTAGGCTCTCGGCGCTTCATACAAACTTCCCGTCGCTTCCAAGTTTGCGATGGGACACCCTTTGTTTGCCGTTCTTTATATGCTTAGATGTTTCTCCGCCCCAAAACGTTAACATCCCACTTCAGATTTTTTTCAGCCTTCGGCGGGAAATTCCTCACTACCGACGCATACGGTTGGGCTGGCAGAGACGCGCCGCCCCTACTTCTCCTCTTCCTCCAGCGCCTCATACACCTTCTTGAATTTCTCCCGCGCGCGATGCACAGCCATCCGTGCGCTCTCCTCCGTCACTCTCAAGCGGCTGGCAATTTCCGCGTGCGAGTCGCCTTCGATTCAGGAGCGCTATTGTTTGCCATACACGCCACCTTCCCTGTGAAAAATTTGTCTATCCCATTAGTTGCTTGAGAGGCGCGTTTTTCTGATACTAACAGCAAATTGGGGATATTTCCCCATCCGGTGCCGTATTTCGGAATGGATAGATTGTTGATAACGAGGTGATAACGGTATGCGTCTTATCGAAAAAGGTCAACCCCTCGTCCATGCGTGGGCGAGCGAAAGTAAGGGTGCGCAGCGCGCGCTGAACCTGTTTCTCAGCAAACTCCACGAGCGCGTCGGGGTGCAACTTCCGCCGACGGCGCACGGAGATGGCGCGTCCAGCGTGGCGGTTGTTGCGTCTGATGATGCTCAGGCGCGGGCGTGGCTGGAGCGACAGTGCGGGCGGGAGGCGTGGCTGGAAGAAAAGGATGAAGCGTTCCGCGTTGTCGTCACGGAGAAGCACGCGGTTGTGATGGGGACGACGGCATCCGCGCTGTTTGCGGGCGTTGGCAACCTGCTGCGCCGCTGCGCGTGGCAGCCGCAGTCGGTCACTTGCGCTGAGGGAAGTCACACGGAAAAAGCCGCATTGCCCATGCGCGCGGTTTATTGTCCAGCGCACTTCGGCAACTTCTATCAGTTGACTGCCCCTGCCGAAATGCGGGACTACTGCGCGGAACTCGCTCTGTGGGGCATCAACGGTGTCGGCAACTGGTTCGACCCGGCGGACGCCGTTGACCCGTTCAGTCAGGAAACGCGCTATCGCTGGGCGCGAGAGATGCCGCTGCAAGAGTGGGCGCGTCAGGCGCGGTGGATGCGGGCGGCGGGTGAACTCGGTCTGGAAACGATTCTGTGCATCACCCCCAACGCGGTCTACATTGACCAGTTGCATCCTGAGTGGCTGGCGACCGCCGACCAGCCGCACATCATCGGACCGCTGCTGTGCCCGTCGAAACCGGAAGCCCACAAAATCATCCTGCGCAATCAGGAGAACTTGCTGCGCTTCCTGTCCGAACGCGGCGTGCGGTTGACTGCTCTCTTCACCGCGCCCCGCGATTGGGGCGGCTGTAACTGCGCTCAATGTCGCCCGTGGATGAAAACGCTGTTAAGGCTGTGGGATGACATCATGCCTATCGCTTTGCGGTATCATCCCAACGCCAAGTTTCATCTTTGCACATGGTGGGCGGAAGAGGCAGAGTTAGCCATCATTGACGAGTGGCTGAGGCGGCAGCGTCCAGAGTGGTTTGATTCCATCAACTTCTCGCTGGGCTACGGCGAAATGCTGCCTCAACGCGCTGTGCCAGCGGGCTACCGCAAGTCTGCGTTTGTTCACATCGGCTACGGACACACGCGGCGCGGCGTCTATGGAACGTTGGGCGGCGTGGTCGCTCCGCAGCGGCTTTCTCGAATTCTGAGCGGGTTTCCGCAAGCGGGTCTATGTGGATTCATTGCCTACTCGGAAGGAATTTGCGATGATCTGAACAAGTGTATTATCGGCAGATTAGGATGGCAGCCGCAGTCTGACGCGAAGGAACTGGTGAGCGAGTATTGTCGCTGGTATTTCGGCAGTGAAGCAGCGGCTTTGGCTAATGCCATTTCCGGGTTGGAGCCCATTGAAGCGGCGAGCAATGAGCGATTGGCAGAAATACGCAACGCATTGGAATTGCAGGTGAATCGTCTTCCGCGATACGCGAGTCAGTGGCGATTCGATCAACTCCTCATCCGCGCCCGCGTCGCTGCCTTTGACCGCGAGTTGGGCGACGCGGCGGCGTGGACGGCGAGGGTGGAAAAACTGAAACAGGAACATCCGAACCAACAGGAGTTTGAAGCCGCGCTCAACAAATGGCTGTCGTCGCAAGAGGCTCTCATTGAGCGGCGGCGGCATGAGTTGGAGCGGCTGGAGCGACAGATCTACCGCGTCGGCGCGCAGTGTCACGGTTTGACGGTGGACATCGAATGTGCCGCGTGGCAGGCATGGAGGGCGAAGCAGAAATAGCCTGTATGGAGGTCAGTCAAATGCGAATTCTTCTTTTGTCTGTCTTGCTGATGCTCACCGCTGTCGCATCGGCGCAAACGTCCATCAGCAGCGGTCAAGCGCAATGCCTTCCCTTGCGCGAAGGCAATCGTTACGTCGGCATACGTCTTCAACAGCAGGGGCGCGTCCTTGCTGACATCCGCTTCAACGCTCACGACGCGCTTTACGCGATGAGGGCGCAGAGGCAGGGCGAGCAGTTGGTCTTCTCCGATTTTCGGACGGACGGCACGTGGCAGGTGGGCAGTGACGCGAAGGTGAGCGTCGCTTTCACGCCGGGCAATGCGTTTCCGCTTGTCTCCTTCCGCGTGCCTGTCGAGCAGTTTTCGCCAGCAGCGTGGGAGGCAAAGCACGGCAAACAACCACTGCACCTCTTCGCCTGCTCCCTGCCCGGCGCGCCGATTTTTCATCAGCGCGGCTGGGTGATTCCAACGCCCGTTGTTGACGACCACGTGATGCACGGCGCGTTCGGCACGGCGAGCGCGACCATCGTTTCCGCGTGGTCACCCGACTGGACCTACGCGCCTGCGATTGGCGCGTATCCCATTCCCGTCGTGGGCTTGTGGAAGCCTGATGAAGGGCGATACGTCGGCTACGAGTTCTTCGACGCGCGCCTCAGCGACCACAGCGAACGGAACGTCGGCAGCGCGTATTGCTGGAAGTCCGGCGCGGCGAAGGAGTTTTTCTGTTTGACTCTGCCGTATGCGCGACCTTACAATCAACTCCGCACCCCGCAGAACGGCGACGTTTTCGCCTCGCGTTTTCGCGTGCTGTTTCATACTTCGATGCGGCATGAGGACGACCCGAACCAGTTTGTCAACGAGGTGATTTGGAGCGTCTATCGTGACCGCCTGACGTCCGCGCCGCCGCTGAATGATTTGCTGTGGCTGCCCACGCCGTATCGGTTGGAGCGTTTCCCGACGCCCACTTTGAGGCGGCTGTTGTATCGAACAAAAGGCGACCCGTTTTCGCTGGACGGCAACCTCGAAAGTTACGGTGTGGGCTGGGACAGTCCAATTGATTACGTCTATGCGACGAAAAAGGAAGCCGCCATCGCCGGTCTACGCGAAGACCTGAATCAACTGGCAAAACTCGCCGTGCGCTTTGAGGTCAATGGCGAGCCGTGCGTCTACTGGCGCAAACCGATTGAGGGCGACTGGAAACCGCGCTTCGGCAAGGGCGTGCCGACGCTGCACAACGTCAACGGCTGGCTTATTGGCATGGCGTTTCTGGACGCCTACCGCAACGAGCGCAACGGGGGAGGGGCGAAGCCATTTGCTTCGTCCCTACTGCCCGTGATTGACGGCGTGCTGCGCTGGACGAAATACATCCTCTACACGCGCAACTGCTACCCCGACGTGCCCGCCGCGATGTTCGCCTGGGACGCCGCGCCCGTGGCAGCGTTTTGTTTGAAGTATCACTTCACCTTCCGCAACGACCCGCAGCGGCGCGAACTGGCGCAACTCGCGCTCAAACTCGCCCGCAGCATGACCTACCGCTGCCTGCCCCTCTTCGCCTCCGACAACACGCCCGATGACAACATTGACGCTTCCTTCTTCGTGGAGCCGAACTCCGGACTCCCGTGGCTGGGCGCGGCGTGCGCGAACGAAGTGTGGGAAACTGCCGTCGGCGTGCTGCTGACCTACCTGCACACCGGCGACCCGATTTTGGGTCACTACCTGCGCGGCATGGTGGAGCGCTTCCCGCTGCTGTTCCGCGATGAGGTTTACCCGTCCGTTGCACAATACGGCAATGCGTTTGCTGAACGCTACGGACTCTACGACGGCGCGGAGCAACCGCCCGGCACTCACAGCAGTTACGGCGGACTGTGGGGCGGGCTGGAGAAGTTGATTTATCCGGTGGCAGGCGCACAGGTGCGTGTGGTCTGCGGCGAGCGAGCGGCGATGGCGTTCAACGTTCAGGGCACGCACACGCAACTCAAAGAATACCGCAGCGCGGGCAAAGGCCACTTCGCTTTTCGCTTGGAGGGCAAGCCGCCGAACGCCGACGCGCAAGGGCGGTTTGATGTCGTGGTCACGTATCCGCTGTTTGACCTGCGCGACAAGCCAGTGCGCGTCAACGGCGAACCCCGCGAAATCACACGATTCGCTGAACGATTCGACACGCTACTGATTCGCGGCGTGAAGGAAGGCGACTTGATTGCGGTCGGAGAAGGCGTCGAAACCGCGCCGCCGCTTCCCGTGCAAATTGCCAAGCCGCGCCCGCCGAGGGAGGCGTGGACAGAACCCGGCTTCAAAACTGTGCCGCTGCCAGCCAACGTGACGCTCAACCTGAACTGGGACGACCACGAAAGCATGGCAGGATTCTTCGGCGGCGTGCGCCGAATTTGGGGCGTGCCGTTCGCCTTGATTGAACCTTCGGTCAACGGCGGCAAAGCCGCCGTGAGTCACGCTGTCGCCATGAACCAAACAGGCACAATGTTGTTCGCGCTCATAGGGGCGGGCGTCCCTTCGACTTCGCTCAGGGCAAGCTCTGCCCGCCCGCAATTGCTGTTGGACTACGCCGATGGCACACGCGAAACCGCACCGCTGGAGAACGCCGCGCCCGCGATTCAGGGCTGGCCCCCTGTGTGGCAGTGGCGATTGTGGATGCTGGCGCAGCCATTGAAAGGAAAGTTGCGACAGGTCACGCCGCAGAACTGCAACCTGTTCGCGTTGACTCTCAGCGATAAACCGCGTGAGCAATTGCAGCCCATACTTGCTGCCGTTCAGCAGCGGCGGGCGGCATTTCTCGCACAACAAGCATTGCTGCAAAAGTGGCAGCAATTGTCCAATCGCCTGACGCGATTGGGCACACTGGCGGTCATCCCGACGCCGCAGGTTTCGCCCTCTGCTCATCCGCTCATGCGCGCGTTGCGTTTCAATGTAGGGGCGAAGCAAATGGCTTCGTCCCCCCTGAAGACGCTCACTCCCGAAGAATGGGTGAACCCGAAAACCTTCACGCCCGCGCAGTTTCCCATCGCGTTGTATCTCGGCGGCGAAACGTATCATCAGAGCGTGCGTGAACCGAACGACGGCGACCGGGCGATGCAGAACTACCTGCGCCAGGGCGGCACGCTGCTCGTGTCGGCGACGCAGCCGTTTCCGTTTTACTACAACGAAAGCGGCAAGCCCGTCGTCACCGCGCCGAAGTTCGGACTGCCCCTCAGCGGCAGCGGCGCGGAACGACGCGCGGACCGATTGGCAGGACAAAACGTGAGCGGCTGGGAGAAGCCGCCCGCCGATGTGAAACTCTTTTTTGAGCGCAACGCGCCGCAGCAAATTGTCACGAACTTACCGAACCGTTTTCCGTTTCCGTCCGACGGCGATTTGCGCTGGCGTCCGATGATCAACATCTGGACGGAGCAGGAGGCGAAATACACGCCCGTTCTCACGCTCAAAGACGACAGGGGCAAACTCTACGGCGACGGGATTGCGATGGTCGAATTCCTGCAAGGCGAGTTCAAAGGCGCGCGCATCGTTTACGTCTGGCACCGCCTCATCGCCAACCCCGAATGGGCGAACAACATTCTGTCCGATGTGCTGATATATCTGGCGAACCAGACGCCGCCGCCGCTCGCGCAAATCTCTGTGCCTCGCACGCACGCACCGCCGCAGATTGACGGCGCGTTGGACGATATCGCATGGCGGGGGGCGGCAACGGTCAAACTGGACTGGCGTTTTCATCCCCGCAACATGCCTGCGTTCGTCGCGCTGACACCGACGGTGCGCACGTCGGCGAAACTCCTCTGGGATGACCGATTCCTCTACGTCGGTTTTGAGTGCGAGGATGCCGATGCGTGGGCGACTTACACCAAGCGCGACGCCTATCTCTGGGAGGAGGAAGTCGTCGAAGTCTACCTCGACCCGTCGGGTAAGGGCAAGCACTACAAGGAGTTTGAGGTCAACCCTCTCGGCGCGTTGATTGATTTGGACATTCTCGAAGCCGTGAACGGCAACCCCGGCGATGTTCCCTCGCACCTGCGTTGGAACGCCAAAGACATCCGCTGGGCGGCGAAGGCGCAGGGCACAACCGACAACCGCAACGACAAGGACATGGGTTGGACGGCGGAGTTTGCGATTCCGTTGGAGGACTGTTTAATTGCAGGCGACAAACTCTTCATCGGCGACAGTTGGCGGGCGCAGTTCTACCGCATCGAACGGGCAAAAGGGAGTTCCAACGAAACCGCCGAGTTTCAGGCGTGGTCGCCGACGGATACCTTTCACCGCCCTGAACGGTTCGGCATCCTCCACTTCGCGGGCGACCCGAAGCGCGGCGACTTCGCCCGCTACCGCAACGGCTCTGACGGCTCGCCGACGTGGAAAATTTCGGCGGGACAGTGGCAGATGCGCGACGGCGTTTACGTTGGGAAAGACTGCCTTGAAGATGGCTGGCAACCGCACGGGGCGAGCGTGGGAGATGCGACGTGGAAGGACTACACGGTGCGCCTGCGCTATCGCGTCACACAGCGCGGCTCCGACTGGCGCGACGGATTCTGGCTCGGCTTCCGCTGCGGCGACGCGGGGGGCTACGCGATAGAATTCACCCACCGCGAGGCGCAATTGCACAAAGTCCCCGCGAGCGGCGGATACCGCGGCGACGAACATCGCCTTGCCGTCGCGCCCTTCACCCCCGACGCCAACTGGCACGCCCTCGTCGTCCGCGTGCGCGGCAACCGCATCGAGATTGAGCAGGACGGACGTCCCCTGTTGAGTTACACCGATGCCCAACCTCTGGGCAGTGGAGGCGTGACGCTGTGCGCCCGCAAGTGGTCGGGGAGCACAGGGAGCACGGTGGTGGAGGTTGCGGAATTCAGGGTAGAATAGCAGGGCGAAGGAGAGGGTTGAGACGTGCGGCTACGGGTTCAAAAGGTGAAGTTGCCTGCTGATTAGGCAAACAAGGTGCCCAAATCCAAGCCTCGCCCCAAATGGTTACCAGCCGCGAAGAGTCTCACTTGCGCCTCTCCGCGTTTTCTGCTATCATCACCCCATCAAATTAACGAGGTCAACCATGCCGCCCAAGAAGAACACAGACACATCACAGATGAGTCTGTTTGATGCCCATGTGCCGAGTCAATTAAGGCGAAGCGCTCAGGCACCCCACCCGCACGCCGATTTAATCCCGGCGACCTACACGGGGCTGTATGCGATGCACAAATACTGGGCAAAGAAGCCACACAATGTCGTGCGCGCGTTCGTTGAACGGCACACGCAGAAAGGGGAGTTGGTCTTAGACCCCTTCTGCGGCTCTGGCGTGACGGCGATTGAAGCCCTGCTTACAGGGCGGAAGGCGGCGGCGTTTGACTTGAACCCGATGGCGACGTTCATCACGCGCGCTACCCTGCTGCCGGTGAACCCCATCGAACTGGCAGCGCAGTTCCATCGCGTTTGTGGCGCTGTTCAGGAAAGCGTGGAGGAACTGTATCTGACCCGCTGCCTGCGGTGTGGTGCGGCAGCGGTGGGCACTCACTTCTTGTGGGAAGGCGATGCTCTCAAAACGATCTGGTATCGCTGCGCCGCCTGTGGCAAACGGAAGGGCGTCAAGCCACCAGACCGCGCCGACCTGATGAAACTTCAGGGGATTGAGGAGCAAGCGATTCCATACTTCTATCCCCAAACCCTGCTTTACGAAAACTCGCGTGTCAATGCTTACGCAGGCATGACGGTGAGCGACCTGTTCACCCGGCGCAATCTGCTCGCCCTGTCTTGGCTGCTGCACACCATTGAGCAAATCGCCGACGCCCGGCTGAGAGACGCGATGAAGTTTGCTTTCACGGCTTGCCTTGCCCAAGCCAGCAAGATGGTGTTCGTGGTCAAGCAGCGGGGAAAGATGAACGGACAGGTGCAGCGCGAACGGGAGGAGGTGGGAAGTTGGGTCGCGGGCTACTGGATTCCCCGCGAGCGGTTTGAGGTCAACGTCTGGCGGTGCTTTGACAACCGCTTTCGCAAAGTGCTGCGCGGTAAGCGTCAGGTTTTCTGTCATCTCTGCAAGGTTTACTCCGAAGCGGAAACCTACGACGATTTGACTCAGGACAGAAACGTTCTGCTTTGCACTCAGTCGGCAACGGATTTGTCCAACCTGCCTGACGAGTGCGTGGATTACATCTTCACCGACCCGCCGCACGGCGATAGAATTCCGTATCTGGAGTTGAGCCTGATGTGGATGTCGTGGCTGCGGATGACGGCGGACTTCGATTCTGAGATTGTCGTGTCCGACGCGAAGCGCCGCAACAAAAACATCGAGGACTACCGCGCGCGGCTGGCGTTAGCCTTCCGCGAAATGTATCGCGTCCTGAAGCCGGGCAAGTGCCTGTCGGTGGCGTTCAACAGTTGGGACGATGTGGCGTGGCACGCCTTCCTTTCCTCCTGCTGCGAAATGGGTTTTGAGGTGGTGGACGTGACGCCCATCCGCTACTCCGCCAACTCCGTGATACAGGACTCGCGGAAGGGCGGACTGCGCGGCGACTTTGTGGTGACGTTCCGCAAAGTGTCAGAGCGCAGCGGCGTCTTTGACGTTGCCGCGTTTCTAAGCGACCTGAAACCGCAACTGACCATCACGCCGAGCAAGATGGCTGCGCACAAAGGCGAGTGAGGAGGCTGGCGTGCCCTACGACTACGCAGCGTGTGACCGTCTTTACCAAACGCAGTTTTCTTCGATGTCCCTCACCCCAGACGGCTTGCGTTACTTGAAGGTGCGCTCGCTGATTGACCGCGAGCCGCTTGCTGCCAGTCGTTCACTGCGCCGATGGCTGAACGTTCAGGGGCGGCGGTTCAATCGCCAGATGATTGAGCAACTGCGCGTGCAGGTGTTCAACGATGCCGACATTGCGTCGGCTGATTTGGACGCCCAACTGCGCACGGCGTATCAGGAGATAGAGGCAGCGAGAGGCTGGAAGGTTCGCACACTGGAGCGCAGCCTTCGGCAGGTGAGCCGAACGGGCGATGAACACTGGCAGGCGTGGAACAGCGTGTATCGTGACGACGTCAGGGCACACATCCAGCACCGCTTCGTGAGGACGCCTGACATTCAGGACTACTCTGAACTCCTACGCAGGATAGACCGAGACCTTGACCCTGTGGTGAAAGGTTACACCGTCATCTCCTGGTATAATCAGTGGACGTCCGCCTTGATTGAACGCATCGTCTTCTCGCATCGGCGCGTTGTGCCTGCCGCTCGTCGCATTGACAAAGTGGACTTTTTCTTCCTTGACGTGCCTGTTGATTTGAAAGTGACGTTCCTGCCGCAGGGCTACCTAACCCATCTGAGACGTCAGGCACAGATACGCGATGCCGCCACCGCGATTGCCCATCTCAAGAGGCGACCACTGGATTTGGCGCAGTGGCTCTACGAGAACCAGGGCGAAGCGCGCTTCAGCGACAGCCACAGACTCTTTATTGTGCTCGTCAACGAGCGCGACCTTGAGCAAAGTTGGAAGCTGAAGTCCGACCTTTCGCGCATCAAAAAAGTCGTCAACGCTTACCTGAACGACGCCCAGCAACTCCGTTCGCTCACGTGGAGTTTCCGCGGGCAGCGTGTTTCAGGAGCGTTCACGACTTACGTTGATGTGCTGGTGGTGACATAGATGAAAGTCTTCTTTGCATCCACATTCATCGCTCTCATCCTGTTATCTCTGGTGGCTTGGAGCATTCAGCCCAAGCCGACGGCAGCGGGCAAGATTCCGCTGGTGTGGGTGAGCGACGACAACCCGGCGCGGCGGGAGCAGATTGCGCTGTTTAATCGGTTGAACCCGCGTTATGATTTGCGCCTTGACCCCAGCAACACGGGGATGGAGAAGGTCATCGTGCAGTCGCTCGCGGGGGTGGGACCGGATTTGTTCGATTGCTATGACGGCTTTCAATTGTCGGCTTACGTCAAATCGGGCATCGCGTGGGACGTGACGGACGAACTGGCGAAGGCGGGTATTGATGTGAAGAAGGATGTCTGGGAGGCGGTGCATCCGAACGTCATTCACGAAGGGCGCGTGTATGGCTTCCCGACGAACGTCGCTGTCAACTGCATCTGGTTTAACAAGGACATTTTCAACCGCTATCGCGTGCCGTATCCCAAAGGACCGTGGACGTGGGAGGAGTTCATCAAAGTCGCGCAGCGGTTGACCGTCCGCGACGCAAACGGGCGCATCACGCAGTTCGGGTTTCTGTGCGACTGGTGGAACTGGCAACAGTTCGTGCTGCAATGGGGCGGGCGGCTTTACACGCCGGACGGCACGCGCTGCGTCATTGACAGCCCTGAAGCGATTGCCGCCGTGCAGTTCATGCGCGACCTGATTTACAAGTATCACGTGATGCCCAGCCCGGTCGAAGAGGCGGCGATGGCGACGCAAGGCGGCTGGGGGTCGGGCACGATTACGTTCTTCGGCGCGGGCAAGGGCGCGATGGCGTTGGGCGGGCGGTGGTGGCTCTGCACCTTGCGCAGTTACAAAGGGTTGCGCTTGGGCGCGGTGGAGTCGCCGCACGGACCGCGGCGCGTGTTTCGCGGCTACGGACGCGCCACCCTTATCAACGCGCACAGCCCCCGCCGACGGCACGCGCTGGAGTTCCTCAAATACGAAGCAGGCAAAGAATACAACGAACTCATCAACCATCAAGCCGACGCGCTCGCGCCCGTGATTCGCTTCTCCTACACGCCGCTTTACCTGCACGACCCGGCGTTTCCCGAAGAGGACTTCAACGCCGTCTGGCGCGACACGATGAAGTTCGCTGTCCCCGACCAAATCAATCCGTTCATCAACGGTCAAGTCGCCTCGCGCATTTTGAACAAGCAGTTGGATTTGGTCAAGAACGACCAGAAATCCGCCGCCGATGCCCTGAAAACAGCGGCGCGACAAATCAATGAGGAGATACAAAAAACGCTGGAACGCGACCCGTCGCTGCGGGCGCGGTATGAGCGATTAATGCGTGACTGATGCCTACTTACGCCACGGAGTAGAATTCGGTATCTACAACAACTGAGCGAAAGGGGTGCATTACGCGGAATTTGCCGCCCTGTTGCCACCGAATCGAATTCGGTGTCTAAGACGCCGGAACGAAAGTCTGCTGAAGCAGACTCGTTTGCGGTTCAGCCTGCTTTGAGCAGGCTTTCCAGCCGTTGTAGGCGCCGAATTCGATTCGGCGGGAGGAGGGCTCCCGCGGGGCGCAGGACGTAAAATTTGCCTCCTGCCTCCTGACCCTCCTCCGTCGGAGCAGCGCCTCCCTACGAGGGTTGCAAATTTTACGTAATGCACCCAGCGAAAGTCTGCTCAAGCAGACTCACGAGTAGAGACGACATCCAGTCTGCTTGAGCAGACTTTGAGAGCCGTCGTAGACACCGAATTCTACTCCGTGGCATAAAGCGTGATGAAATCGTGAAATCCCGTCAACGCGACCTCCTTGCCGCCATCGGTTTTCTGCTGCCCAACTTTCTGGGCTTCGTCGTTTTCACCGCTGGTCCGGTGTTGTTTTCGCTGGTGATGAGTTTCTCCAACTGGAACTTGCAGCGCACGATTCCGTTCCAATGGGTGGGGTTCGGCAACTTCATCGAACTCCTGCATGACCCGCAGTTCTGGCTTTACTTCGTGAACACGGCGTATCTCATGCTGGGGATGCCCGTCGCCATTATCGGCTCGCTGTTTCTGGCGATTCTGCTGAGCCAGCGATTGCGCGGCATCGTCGTCTATCGCACGCTGTTTTACCTGCCGAGTTTTACCAGCGGCGTCGCGCTGATGATTCTGTGGAAGGCGCTTTACAATCCCGACTTCGGTCCCATCAACGCGCTCATCAACTGGTTTGCGCGAACTTTGCACCTCAACGTTCACGCGCCGCAGTGGTTGCTTTCGACCAGCAACCTGTTGGGGCTGGACGTGGAGCAAGTGCGCATCGTGGCGAAGCAGTGGGGCATGGGCGCGCGCGACGCGCTCATCCTCATGGGCATCTGGATTGCGATTGGCGGCAACAACATGCTGCTCTACCTCGCCGCGCTTACCAACGTTCCGCAAGAACTCGTCGAAGCCGCCCAGTTGGACGGCGCGGGCCGGTGGGGCGTGTTTCGCCACGTGACGATTCCGCAGATCGCGCCCACGACCTTCTTCATCGTCGTGATGAGTTTCATCGGCGGCTTGCAGGGCGGCTTCGAGCAAGCGCGCGTGATGACGCAGGGCGGACCGGCAGGCACGACCACGACGCTGGCATACTACATCTACACGAAGGCGTTTGAAGAATTCCAAATCGGCTACGCCTCCGCCATTTCGTGGATGCTGTTTGCGATGATTTTCGTGATGACGTTGATTAATTGGAAGTTCGGGAGCCGGGAGTTGAATTATTGAAAACCTACCTGCAAACCTGATGACCACCGAGTAGAATTCTGACCGTCGCCTGCTTCTCGCAGGCTTTTCAGCCGTCGTAGACGCCGAATTCTACTCGGCGGGACCAAGACAAGGGCTATGGAGCAGACCCCCCATAACTTCTCCTCCTTCTCCGCCGGGTGGCATCGCCTCGGTCGCTTCACCGCGAGTCATTGCGTGCTGGCGGCGATTGCTCTCACGATGCTGATGCCGTTTCTGTGGATGCTGCTCGCCAGTTTCAAGCCGCTGGAGGAAGTCGAGCAACTCAACCCGTTGCCGACGGTGTGGCATCCCGAAAACTATCGGAAGGTGTTTGAGCAAATCCCGTTTGCTCGCTACTACTTTAACAGCGTGTTCATCGCCGCATGGGTGACGTTCCTGCAATGTCTGACGAGCGCGATGGCGGCTTACGCCTTTGCGCGGCTGCGATGGCGCGGGCGCGATGTGGTGTTTCGCCTGTATTTAGCGACGCTGATGATTCCCGGCGTGGTCACGATGATTCCCAACTACGCGCTGATGGTCAAACTGCACCTGCTGGACTCCTATCTCGGTCTCATCGTCCCGGCAGCGTTCAGCGCGTTCGGGACGTTCCTGCTGCGCCAGTTCATGCTCACGATTCCGCCCTCATTGGACGAAGCCGCAGCGATGGACGGCGCGAGCGCGTGGCAGATTTTCTGGGACCTCATTCTGCCGCTTGCCCGCCCCGGACTCATCACCCTCGCCATCTTCACCTTCATGGGCAACTACGGCTCGTTCTTCTGGCCCCTCATCCTCATCAAAAGCGAACACCTGCGCACGCTGCCGATTGGGATGCTCTACTTTGATACGAACTACGGGCGTCAGACCAACCTCATCATGGCAGCGAGCGTGATGAACATCATCCCGCTCATCCTTCTCTTCGTCGTGTCCCAGAGGTTTTTGGTGCGGGGGATTCAGTTGGGGGCGGTGAAGGGATGAAAGCGCTCTCGTGGGCATGAACGCGAAGATAGGGAACGAGATTGGGAATCGCCCTATTCCGCGCGTGGACGATTCGAAGCCGCAGCGAAACTGGGGCGGGCGCAAACTGTCCATAACGACAATACGAAGGGCAAGTGGCTCTTAGAGCCTATCCGAAAAGTGTAGCGCAGGCATCCTGCCTGCCCGCTCGCCCCCCTGCCCCCCACCCTCCCCCTCCCCTACCCTCCCCGTCAACGGGGCGTGTTGTCATTTTCCCTAAAGAACCCGAAATTGGCGTCTGATTTTTCCCTGAAGAACCCTAAATTAAAGCCTTTTTTTCCCTGAAGAACGGTAAATAGTTAGGCAACTGCGTTGCAATGTCAGGCAACTGCGTTGCAGTGAAGTGTTGAGACCGCGTCTCAACTCCGGGCACGCCCGGAAATTATCGGACGTCGTTCGGGGAGTGCAACGATTTGACCGTCATCACGTGTTAGATGATTTGAGTCCAATACTATCAAGTCTTCTACATAAACCGTCCGCACTTCCCGTAGTGGAGCCTGCCGTTCCGGTCCACCTTTCCCGGCGTGTGTGAGCCGCCGCGTGGACACGCGCCGTAGCCGTAATTCGGCTTTGGTGCGCTTTGCCATTGCCGCTGCACCATCGGCGGCTTACCGGTTGCTGGGGTTGGTAAGTCGTCGCTGGCGGCGCGGGCGGTGATGTCGGTTGCGTGCGCTGCGGCTGCTGAACCGCTCGGGCAGGTTGTCGGACCGGCGTTGAAGTCGTTGGCGTTTGGCTCTGCGGCTGGCTCTGCGGAGTTGGACCCGGAGTGCAACCTCCGAGAGCGAGCGCCATCACCAAAAGACGTAGAAATATCCTCTTACTTTTCATTCCTCCTCCAGTAGTTGCTCAAGTAAGCTCTCCATCAGCTTGCGCTTTTTAGGGGTTAAGCGCATCCACTTGTCCATCAGGTCTGCCTGCTTGTCGCCGCGTTGGTACTTTGCCTCGCCGCGCGCGCCTTCGACATCTGCCACGATGTGAATTGAAGACTCAACGACGACATTCCCCATGTCATCCTCCGTAATTTGTTGTGCCTCCCGCCTCAGGGCTTCAATGTCCTCCTTGCCAATTTCCTTCGCCTTCTGGACAACTTTGTAAATCGCTATCGCCTCATGCAATTCCACCCCCCTTTTTCCGCTTTCCTTGTTGCTCACGGTTTGGCGGTTCTCCCATCCTAAAGCCTTTGCCATCTCCTCTTGCGTCAATGTCGCATCTTCCCGCATCTGACGCAAAAAATAGCCCACCTGCCGCTTTATCCTCTGCTGCGGCGTCAACTCTCTCGGTTTTCTGAGTCCAGTCTTCATAGGAGATGACTTGCGCCGGATGCTCTGCCGCGCCGATTGCTACGTTTCCGCGCACAAACTTGAAGGATTCGGCTTACTCCCGCTGCAGGCGATGGCCTGTGGAACGCCGGGCATCATCACCGCGTACAGCGGACCGATGGACTACGCTACAAAAAGCAACGCCTTCCTTCTCCCCGCCCGCGAGGTGGACGCGATGGCGCCTGACATTCCCGAAGGGGTGCGCTGGGCGGAGTGGGAAGAGGATGACCTGATTGATTTAATGCGTCGCGTCGTCAGCAATCCCCGCGAGCGACAGAAGAAATCGCGGGCGGGGTTGCTAACAGCGAAGGCGTGGACGTGGGGGCGATCGGCACGGTCGCTGCTTAAAGTCGTGGGGGAGAAAGTCAGGATTGCGCAGCGCGTGAAGCCGAAAACTGATGGGCGGTGCGCAATTCTCATCCCCGTGCGGAACGGTATCAGTGACGTTAATAGAATGTTGCAGTCGCTCTTTCGCGTAGACGCTGGGTATCCGTTTGAAGTCTGGATTTGCGATGACGGCAGCACGGATGGTTCGTATGAGGTGCTGCTGAGGCAATGGCAGCCTTTGGGCGTTCATCTCCTTAGGAACGCCGAGCCGCGCGGCTGTCCCTTCAGCCGTAATCGGCTCTTCGCTGCGTCAGAAGACAGCGAATGGAGCTTCGTTTGCGACTGCGATTTAGAGTTTTTTGAAGAACAGTGGCTCAAACGGCTCATAGAACTCCACGTCGCCAGCGGCGCGGGTATCACCCTGCCGCTCCTCATCTATCCCGATGGTCGCGTGCAGAGCGCGGGCGGCGAGATGGACGATGAGAGTGTGCCTTGTTTGCACCGATACTACCGTCAGGAAATCACGCCTGCCGTTCTGACGCCGTGCGAGGTCGCGTATGCGCCCAGCGCCGCGTGGCTTTTGAGAAGAGAACTGATAGAGAAAGTCGGCGGGTTCTGGGAGGATTTCACGCCGACATATTACGACGACGTGGACTTCTGCTGCCAGGTATGGCAGGCAGGAAAGGCGGTAAGGGTTGAACCGAGTGTCAGGATTATCCACCATGAAGGCTCGTTTCAGAGCGAGAGCCGCAGAGAGTTTTTTGACAGGAATCGGGCGGTATGGAGGTATTTTTGGCAATAGATTATCGCCGTCGCTGATAGAGTTTGAACGCGCCTTCGATGCGTCTCAGGCGGTCTGACTCTGCTTCCCGCGCCTTTGAAGGGACGCGGCAGACCACACAAGGCAACACCGAAATCAAAGACTTGAGTGTAATAGACTCAACCCCAATTTCACGTTCTTTAGGGAAAAAACTGCTCAATTTCGGGTTCTTCAGGGAAATTTGCAGGAGGGTCGCCGTCCTCGGCGACCCCTGCCCCTGCGGCGGTGGTGGAAACCGAAAGAGACAACCTCGAGCAGCGATAAAATCGGCAGTCTCTCTCTTGCGAGAGACCCCCGTTACCAGACGGAGTGCGACTGCCGCTTTCCAACCTTCATTATCCGAAAAGTGCGCTCACGACATCAAGGGCGTCACGCCCTTGCCGAATGGCGTCCCCTGTTGTATAACAAGGAGCGAAGCCACTGAAGACTGAAGATGGAGGAGGATGCACCATGGCGAAGTCAGCGACCATCTCAATGCCGATGGTTCCTCAGCCCAAGCCCATCCCGCCGCTGGAAAGCGGGGATCGGTTGACGCGCGCTGAGTTTGAACGCCGCTACGAGGCGATGCCAGACCTGAAGAAAGCTGAACTCATCGAGGGGGTGGTTTATGTGGGGTCTCCTGTCCGCGTTGACCAACACGGCGATCCGCACTTCACACTCATCACATGGTTGGGAGTCTACCGGGCAGCCACGCCTGGGGTGCAGGGAGGCGACAACAGCACGGTGCGGCTGGACGTGGATAACGAGCCGCAGCCTGACGCCTTCCTCCGTGTGCTGCCGGAATATGGCGGTCAATCCCGCACCAGCGAAGACGGCTACGTGGAGGGAGCACCCGAACTCATCGCCGAAGTGGCGGCAAGCAGCGCCAGCATTGACCTGCCCCAAAAGATGAACGCCTATCGCCGCAATGGGGTGCGCGAATACCTCGTCTGGCGGGTGCTGGACGAAGAGGTGGATTGGTTCGTCTGGCGGGAGGGACGGTATGAGCGGTTGGGGCTGGACCCGGCGGGCATCTACAAAAGCGAGGTCTTTCCCGGTCTCTGGCTCGATACTGCTGCCTTGCTGCGCGGCGACCTCACGGAAGTGCTCCGGGTGTTGCAGCAGGGCATAGACAGCGACGAGCATCGCGCCTTCGTCGCTCGCTTGCAGCAGGCAATCAGTGGAGATGAGGGATGAAGGATGAAAGACAATCCTCCTGCCTCTCTCATCCCACGTCTTTTGAGAAGGTGAGGACCAACATGCAAAACACAACCCGTCTGCGCTGGGCGGCATGGTTTGGCGACCGCGATTTGCCGCTGAAGTTTCCGAGTCAGTGGGAGGTTCAGACGTTCAAGCCGAAGGGCGGGAAGGACATCGGCGAGCGGGAGCTGCGGGCGGCGTTCGCGCAGCCGATTGAGTCGCCGACGCTGCGGCAGTTGGCACAGGGCAAGCGCGACGCCGTTATCGTGGTGGACGACCTGACGCGCCCGACGCCGGCGCATCGGCTGCTGCCGCTCGTCATTGAAGCACTCGTCGCGGGGGGGGTGGAGCAGGACAACATCCGCATCATTATCGGCGTGGCGGCGCATCACCCGATGCTGCGCGAGGACATCATCAAAAAAGTCGGGCGCGACATCGCCGACACCTTCACGGTCAGCAACCACAACGTCTTCGAGAACAATGAATACCTCGGCAAGACCAGCGCGGGAACGCCCGTCTACATCAACCGCGACTTCCTGCGCGCCGACGTGAAAATTTGCGTCGGCTCCATCCTGCCGCACGGCGGACCGGGCTTCGGCGGCGGGGCGAAGTTGGTGCTGCCCGGCGTCGCGGGCATCGAGACGATTTATCAGAACCATCGCTCCGACAACGGCTACGCGCGCGGCATCAACCGACTGGAAGGCAACCTCATGCGCAGCGACATGGAAGAGGCGGCGGCGATGGCGGGGCTGAACTTCATCGTCAACACCGTCATCAACCCCCGGCGCGAAATCGTCGGCTTGTTCTGCGGTCACTTCGTCGCCGCGCACCGTCAGGGCTGCGAGTTGGCACGCGTCGTCTACGGCACACCCGCGCCGAAGGAATACGACGTGGCGATTCTAAGCGCGTATCCCAAAGACAGCGAGTGCTACCAGTCGGGCAACGCGATGAACGTCGTCAGCAGCGCACAGACGCCGGTCGTCCATGAAAAAGGCAGCATCGTCATTGCCTCCGCAGGGAGTCAGGGCATGGGCGAGCACTTCTTAAGCGGACCGGGGTTTCGGTTGGGCGCACAGAGAACCGCGGCGCGGCGGACGCGCAATGAATTACGCCACTCCGAACGGTTGCTGTTCTGCGAGAACGTCTCGCCGCGCGACGTGGAGCGCTGGGGCGGCGACGGCGACTCGCTGTGCCGCTCGTGGCGCGACGTGGTGAACCGTCTGCGCGATTTGCATGGCAAGGACGCGCGCGTTGCGGTGTTTCCGTGCGCAGCGATGCAGTTGGGCGGTCAGCCGTGAAATTGAGGTGATGGGGATGCTCAAGCATAGCGCGGGGATATGGGTCGCAGCGAGCATGTTGTTGATAGCGCATTGGACGATGGCAGGCATCGGCAGGCGTCGAAACATCGCGCCCTCGCAGACTGGAACTACCGAACGCTCACTTGATTACGCAGGCGTGAAGCGCACTTACCGTCTGCACCTGCCCAAAGGATTCACGCAAGGTCGCCCGCTGCCGCTTGTCGTCGTTCTGCACGGCATGGGCGCGACGGGAGCCATCACAGAAAGACTGACCCATTTCAGCGACATCGCCGATAAGCAGGGTTTTGTTGTTGCTTATCCCGATGGCATCAATAAAGTCTGGCGATACTGGAGCGACGAAGACCCGAACTTCATCAAGGCGTTGATAGATGAATTGGTCAAGGAGAAAATCGCCGACCCGCTGCGCATCTACGTTTGCGGCATCTCCAACGGCGCGTCCCTGACGAACGTGCTGGCGTGCGATGCGTCCGACCGCATTGCAGCGGTGGCGGCAGTGGCGGGAACGATGTCCAAAGTGAAAGCGGAAAAATCTCAGCCGCGCCGCGCTGTGCCTGTTCTTTACGTTCACGGCACGGACGACCCCCTCGTCGGCTACGACGGCACGGACAGGTTCTCCAAGCGACAACTCTCTTTGCCAGCGGAGGAATTCGTTCAATGGTGGGCGAAGAAGAACGGCTGCGACGAAAAGCCGCTAACAGAGAAACTGCCCGACAAAGCGAACGACGGCACGACCGTCAAACGACATACGTGGAAAGGCAGCGCGGAGGTTGTTTTCTACAAAGTTATCGGCGGCGGGCATACTTGGCCCGGTGGGTCGGTGCAACCTGAACGATTGCTCGGAAAGACCTGTCGCGACTTTGACGCGTCGGAGGCAATGTGGGGGTTCTTCAGCAAGTATCGCTCTCCTCGTTAAGCGCGAGGACATCATCAACCGACGACGAGAAAGACCTCCCACGATTGAAATCGAGGGCTGACGCTACAAAGTCCGCCTACGTGGACTGAGTCTCTTTCGGATAGGCTCTCAAAACAGAAAGAACCGATGCCCGGACTTTCCGCAGAGGGCGTCAATGATGAGCCACGCGCCCGCCGTCGTAAACTCTCCCACGATTAAGCCCATGAAAAACGGGCGCAGGTTGCGGAAGCCCGCCATGCCTCCGTAGCGGAGAATGACCCACTTGCACAACCAGCCAACGAGGAGGGAGAACCAGAGTTGAATCATGGGCCAACTCGGTCCCATCGCGTAGCCGATGGGATGCAGGAACCACCACGTGAACCGCGCCCGCATGAAGTAGAGGAATAGCGTCACGCCGACACCGATGACGAGGCAAATCCACGTGAACGGGGTGGGGGCGCGCGGGTCGTTGATGTAGGAGAGGGCGAAGGTGAGTTGCTGCTGAGGACTCGCGCTGAGGAACCAGCCGCCGGAGCCGGTCATCATCTTCACCGCGCCACGATGGTAAACGAGCGTGAGCAGCGACCAGTAGGACGACGCGGCGGCGACCAAAATCGCGGCGACGAGCGCGGGCAATAACTTGCGTTTGTTGATGCGCGCGCCGTCGGCGAGGCGGTAACTGTCCATCAGACTCGGCATCATGAACGTCCGCAGGTCGAACATAAACACCTTTTCCACGAACGCCATGACCGTGAGCGTGTGCGCTCCTATCGGCGCAGAGCCAACGGCGGCAATCATCAAATCGCTGGGACGAAACGCCTGAACGAACAGCAACCCGCCCTCCGACACGAACCGCGTGAGAACGATGGCGATGATGAGCACGATGACCCAACTCAGCAGCGCGACCGTAAACGACGCTCCCGCCGCTTTGCACCACGCCGACATGATGAGCACGCCGACAATGACGCCCCAGAAGGCGAGGCAGTAAGGCAGAGGTTCATCGGCGTCGGGGGAGCGGAGTAATGGAGTGGTGGAGTGGTGGAGTATTGGAGTGGTGCGGAGATGTCGTTTCAATACTCCGTGACTCCACCACTCCACCACTCCGCGTGGCATCGCCGTTCGCAGTACGTCTCGCAGATGTTCCCGCCCCGCCCACGCCATGTAGCCGACAATCGCTAAGAATGCGCCTAACATTTGCAGCCCGGCGTGCGCGGGGGTGGCATAGCCGGGGATGTTTTTCATCTGAATCCCGTAGAGCGACAGGACGATGGATTGCGCCATGTAGAAGAAGAAAAAGAACCACAGGCTGAACGACAGTTCCACCGACAGCAGGTAGGTGAAGCCGATGATGGAGAAGTGGACGAGGATGATAAACGGTCCAATCTGGCTGAACGCGGGACCTTGCAGGTATTGATTGAGCGACACATCCAGCGGTATCTTGGGAAGAAAGGGAAAGTAGAAATTCAAGCCGTTGACGGAATGAACGAACGCGGGAATCGCGAAGCCGCACCACATCACTTTGTTTTTGAAGAACGCCGTCGTCGCGACCCCGGTTTCCTCCACTTCCCGCACCATGTCCAGCGGGAGTTGCACCAGCGGAAAGATGAGGCGGTCGCGTTCAATCCACTGTTTGCGCAGAATCACGCTGATGCAGATGAGGGTGAAGAAAAACGTCAGCGCGAGAAACGTCCACGCCGCTATCGGCACGATCCACACGCCCCACGGGATGCTTTGATTCGGTTTCAATCCCTCGTAGAATCCGACGACGACCGGTTTGCCCTGCGGCAGCGCCCACGCGGGCAGGCTCTCGTAGAGTTTGTCCACCCACCTCTCCGGCGGCGGTAATGCGCCGACGGTGCGCATCGCGTCCTTAATGTTCCATGGGAACATCCATTGCGGCAGGTATTTGTAAGTTTCCTCAATCCAGCGGTTCTCCGGTCGGGCGTAGTAGTACGCGCCGACGAGCGAAGGGAACAGGTATTCGGTCAGTCCAAACGAGGGGATGCCCGCGCCGACGAGCATCATGCTGTAACTGGTCAGCAGTTCTCGCGCCGTGAAGCCGAAGCGCGCTCCAATCATTTTCAGCGCGGAATGAGCAACGCACAACAGCGCGAGAAACAGCACGAACGCGCCGATGGGCAGGTGGCAGGCGGCAATCCACGTCCCTTGCAGCACGAGGTCGCAGTAAGGTGTCACCAATCCTAAAATCGCCGTGCCTATCAAACCGACAGCGACGGAGCGAAAGGTCAAGCCGGATTGATTGCGGTTCGCATTTATCACAGCACCATTATACGCGGTGGCGCGGGGGAAGGCAAACGGCAAGTTTGACAGGCGCACTCTGCCGTGCTATGCTTGGGTTGTGGAGGAAAACAAGATCCTGCGAACGTACAAAGTCCCCATTGAGACCGACAAAGAGACAGGGCAAATCTGCGTGTCACTGCCGACGCTGCACAACGTCGCGGACTTCGGCGACACCGTGGAAGAGGCGCTGCGCAATCTGAAGAAACTGGCTGACTTCACTATGGACTGTATGCAAAAGGATGGAGAATCTGTCCCCGAAAGCGATCCCGTTGTGGACGGTCAAGTCTACCTCTCTGTCGCGGTGAAGGAGAAACGTCCCCGACGTCAACCCCAACTGGTGCGAGCGTAACCATGTCTTCCAAACTCAAACCCGTCAACGGACGCGACGTGCTCCGCAAATTACAGCGGGCGGGCTTTGTCGTCACGCCCACCAGAGGCAGTATGCACCAACTGAAACACCCGACAACCGAGCGTGTCCCCTACGTTCACGTTCACGGAAGCAAGGACATCTCTCGCGCTACGCTCCGAGTCATCGTCAGCCAAGCCGGTCTGACAGTGGACGAGTTCAACGCACTTTAGTGCAGCGCGGCAGGGATAAGTGCGCAATTTGTCATTCTGAGCGAAGCGAAGAATCTCATCGTAACGTCTGAGATTCTTCGCTTCGCTCAGAATGACATACGTTCCGCCGGAGCACGTCCGCGCCGCGCTCTATCAACAGGCAATCCACGGGCAGAGCGCGACGACGATTTGGGGGTGGGAACGCACGTTCGATCCGAGGAGCGACTTCGCAGGCAGCCTCATGCACCGCCCCGCGTGCGCCGAAGCGACGGGCATCGTGTGCCACGACCTGAACCGCCTCAGCGAAGAAGTCACCGCGCTGCAGACGCTCAAGCCGCAAGCCGTGTTATTGCACAGCGTCACCGCGAAAGTGTGGGACGGCGGACGATTCTCCGATTGCTCAGGAAAACTTTACACCGCGCTCGCCTTCACGGGTCTGAAGTTGGGCTTCGTGACGGAGCGGCAGTTAGAGCGTGTCTAAAAATTTGACGCGATTTGGCTTTTGGGATAGACTACCGAGCCATGACCGAACAGAACACCCGAA
>FWPU01006401.1_pt1 | contig 23624 bp, 15 predicted proteins | sample 2228361 | NCBI WGS metagenome assembly FWPU01 (sample SAMEA103939777, study PRJEB20133) | metagenome
CGAAGCACGGCGATGAGCGTGGTCAGCGAGGTCGGCGGGGCGACGCGGCATCCCTCTCCGCCGGATTCCGCGATGCGATGCGCCGCGGTCAACTCGGAATCGGTTCCCCACACAATCACCGAGGGCACGCCTAACGTGCGCCACACCCGGCAGGCCACTTCGGCGTATCGTTCCGCCGGCCAGCGGCGGGACGAGCTGCCGGCCCCCGGATTGATCGCCACGAACCGGCCGTTCACACCGCATGCACGCAGTACTTCGTCGCATGCCGCCGTCGCACTCGGCGTGCTCGGTAGGCGAAACTCGACGAGGTCGGCGTCCCCGCCCAACGGTCGCACCAACTGAAGCATGTGCTGCACAACGTGCGGACCGGTCGTTCGGATGAGACGGTTGTTCAGCAGCGGCGCCAATTCACGACCCCAAGGACGGGCCAAACCGATCCTGTGCTTGGCCCCCGAGAGCCACGCGAGCAGAGCGCTCTTGGTGAGGCTTTGAGGGTCCACGACCGCATCGAATCGCAGGCTTTTCAGGCGGCGACGAATCTCCCGCAAGTAATGAACCGATTTGGGCCACCCTCGCGGAAGTTCGATCAATTCGTCCAGAAATTCGTGTCCACGAAGGACGGCCGCAGCGTGCGACTCGGCCGCCCAAGCCAAAAAGGCGTCCGGAAAACGACGCCTCAGGGCGCACAAGACGGGGAGCGTCAGAACCGCGTCGCCGATCGCACTCAGACGCACGATCAAGATTCGCGGGCGAGGCGGAAGCGAAATCCGTTTCCAAACGTTCACGTTACCCCATCCTCTGACGTAGAATCCTCTTGACGAAAAATCGGGCTTTTTCAAAGCTATGCGATGTTCGGAGCGCCGGGCGGCGCCGCCTCAACCCAAGCGCCGGCCCGCTCCGCCGACCCTTTTTTCATATCCCCACCACGCCGGGCAAGTGTGCGGAAATGTCCAAAGTCTTGGTCACAGGTGCCACGGGTTTCATCGGGTATCATTTGGTCAAGGCCCTGACGGAAGGCGGCCACGATACGACGTGTCTGATCCGGAAGACTTCCCGTGTCGAGCAAATCCGTTCCTTCGGAGTGCGATTCGTCGAGGCAGATCTGTCGCATCGAGAAAGCCTAATGGAACCCCTGCGCGACGTGCAAGTGGTTTATCACTTGGCCGGAACCACCAAGGCACTGCGACGCCGCGACCTCTATCGCACCAATGAGAACGGCGTAGTGGAACTGCTGGAGGCCTGCCGCCGGGTCTCCGACCCGCCGGTGGTAGTTTTGGTATCCAGCCTCGCCGCAGCCGGGCCGACACCGGGCGGTCGCCTGATCCTTCGGACCGAAAAGGACCCGCCTCGTCCGGTCTCTTTCTACGGGCACAGCAAGCGTGCGGGAGAATTGGCCGCCGAGGACCGAGCCGGCGACGTACCCATCACCATCGTGCGGCCGGCCATCGTGTTCGGTGAGTGGGACCGAGATTGCCTCTTGATGTTCCGGCCGATCCGACGATGGGGGCTTCATTTGGTGCCCGGCTACCGACGGCAGTACTTCTCGCTCGTACACGCGCACGATCTCGTCTCGCTGATAGTGTCCGCCGCCGAGCGGGGCGAGCGCTTGCCCGACCCCCGAACTCGCGAAGCGGCGCCGGGTACGGGTTACTATTTTGCGGCCGGCCCGGAAAACCCGACTTACGGTCAATTCGGCAAAATGATGGGTGCGGCCATCGGGAGACGCGTCTTGGTGCTCCCCGTCGCCCCGCCCGTCGTTTGGCTCGTCGCCGCTGTAAACACCTTGATCGGCCGACTGAGCCGAACCCCCAAAGCCTTCTCGCTCGACAAAGCCCGGGAGGCGCTGGCCGGTTCCTGGGTCTGCTCGTCGGAGAAAGCCGAGCGGCAACTCGGTTTCCAGGTCGCCGCCACCCTTGCGGAACGGCTCAAGCAAACCGCCGATTGGTATGTTGCTCAAGGTTGGCTAAGGCCCCCGAGACGCGCGGCATGACGGACTTCGGCTGAACGCCGCCATACGCAAGAACCATCCACTTTGCCCAGCTTGTGCACACCCCAAGCGTTATTGACCGCCTTGCATAATTTTTTTACCATGCCGAACAAGAGGTCCGCCCACGCAATGGGGAGCATCTGCGCGGGGCGACTCGCAGCGTTTTCATGGGAACGATATACGACAGGCCCGGCGCTTCGAGATATCGTCCGTCCTCAGTACGCAGTCCGCACCGCCCGTTTCGCGAGTGAGCCAACCATGCTACGTCCTTCGATCCGTTGCTATTTCACAACATCGGCCTGCATCGGGGAATCGGTACGCCCGCTGTCTCGCGGCCCCCGTTTCGTGCGACGGTTTGTGTCCTTGGCTTGCCTCGCCGCGCTGCCGGCACTGTTCGCGGGGTGCCCAAGACCCGCCGGGGATTCCCCCCCTGCCGAGACTCGGGAAACCGCGTCTGAAGTTGGTGAATCCACACGGCCGACCCCGAAAAAACTGACGCGCTCGGAACGCGAACCGGCCGCGGCGGATTTGCTGCTGCTGGCCTATCCCGAAGACCCGGATACCCTAAACCCCATCACCTCCAGCGATACCGTTTCGGAGGCCTTCCAATCGCGCGTCTACGAGACCCTCGCCGAGCCGAAGTTTGCCGATCCTGATGTCCTGGAGCCGGTCTTAGCCGAGTCCTGGGACTTCGATCCCGAGACCCTGGAATACACCATCCACATTCGCAAAGGCGTTAAGTGGCACCCCATGAAGCTCCCCAACGGCACCCCCCTGCCGGATGCCGAGGTCACCGCGCGCGACGTCGCCTTCAGCTTCGATTGCGTTTTGAACCCCAACATCGAGGCCGCTCACATCCGCAGCTACTTCGAGGACCCGCAGTCGGAGAATCCGGACGAGCCGTACAAGATCGAATACCGCATGAAGGACAAATACACGTTCGTCGTGCGTTGGAAGAAGCCGTACTTTTTGGCCCGCGATTTCACGCTTTTCGGTTTTCCCATCATTCCCAGGCATGTGTATTCGGTGGATGAACGCGGGGATCCCATTTCCTACGATTTCTCCTCCAAGGAATTCGCCGACGGGTTCAACAATCATTGGGCCAACAAACTGATGTGCGGCAGCGGGCCGATGGTCTTCGTGGAATGGCGAGCACAGCAGAAGCTCTCCCTGACGCGATTCGCCGACTATTGGGGAACGCCGTACTACTTCAGCGACGTGCTCTACCAATGCATTTCCAATGCGAACACCATGACGCAGAAACTACTGCAAAACGAGTTGGATTTCGCCGGCATTCCGGATAAAGACCAGTTCCTCCAGGCCCAAACGCACCCGAACGTCAAGGCCGGCAAGGTCAAGCTGGTGGACTATAGTTATCCCGGCTATCGTTACATCGGTTACAATCTGGACCGCCCGGTCTTCCGAGATCGCGAGTTCCGCTGGGCGCTGGCCCATGCGACCCCGGTCGATGCCATCATCGAGCGCGTGTTTCGGGGATTGGCGGAACGCACCACCGGCCCCTTCTTGCCCGGCAGCAGCAGTTACGATTCCACCTTGGAACCCGTTCCCTACGATTTGGAGAAGGCGAAAGCCCTGCTCGAAGAGGCAGGCTGGCAGGATTCCGACAACGACGGGATCCGCGACAAAGTCGTCGATAACCAGCGGATTCCGGCGCGATTCGAGCTGATGATCTATGCGGACTCGGCAAGCTACCGCCAGGTCGCCGAGATCGTGAAGGAAGAATGCCGCAAGATCGGCATCGACGTCGTCATCGCTCCCACGAAGTGGAACCTGATGCTGCAAAAGCTTCGCAAGCGGGATTACGATGCCGCCATGCTCGGCTGGGCCCTCTCGTGGAGGCAAGACCCCTATCAAGTTTGGCATAGCAGCCAAGCCGACCTGCCGGACAGCTCGAATCACATCGCCTATCGCAATCCCGAGGTCGATGCTGCGATCGAGAAACTGCGGGTGACCATGGATGAAGGCGAACAGCAAGAGCTGTATCGCCGGATCCATCGGCTGATCTATGAGGATCAGCCGTACACGTTTTTATTCTCGGACCGCGCCACCGGCGGGTATGATACTCGCATACGCAATGTCAATTTTTATAAGATTCGTCCATGCTATGACGGCCGCGAATGGTATTCGGACCGTCCCCGCCTGACGGGTCGAGAGATGCCCTGACGGCAGACGCCGGCGGGATTCTCCGTCGCTCCGCTGGAACATTTGCCGCCGGGGGACTGTCAAGCCGCGGCTGACCCATCTAGGAACCGATCGCTCCCGTGCTGAGTTATATCGTCCGTCGCCTGCTCTTGATCCTACCCACGCTTTTCGGCGTGACGGTCGTGTCTTTCTGCATCATGCAGTTGGCGCCGGGGGACCCCTTGCTCATGCAACTCGGCGCGAGCGGGTTGGCCGGGCAAGGTACCCAGACTCGCGAAGCCTATCTCATCCAGAAACGGGACCTCAAACTGGATCGGCCGCTGATTATCAACCTGCGTTATTTTCGCGACTATTCCGACGCCGTGCGCCAGGCTGCACGCCTCCTCGTCGCTAACGAAGCCGAAATCACGGAGCTCTTGGGCGCGCTCACCGCGGCCCCTGATAACCCCGATCATCGAGCCACGCTGCGTTTCCTGCATTCACTCGGAATCCCTCGGTTTCGACAACGTCTCGCCGATTCCGCCGAACATCCTCGCCTGGCGAAAGCCGTCGCCGCCTATGCCCGCGTGTATTGCGAGGATCTAGGGCAGCACGGGGTACCGCCGCTGATCGATCTCCTTCGCCGGCGCGATATCGACTCCACCGAGAAGATCGGCGCGATTCATGCCTTGAATGCGATGGTCGTGCAGCCCTTCACCTACACTTACTCTCACACGCCTGCGGATGCGGAGACGCCGCGCGTCGTCGGCGCCTGGCGGCAGTGGTGGCGCCGCGCGGAACCCCTGACGCGGCCTCTGTCGGACGAGCGGCGGGCGGAACTCGACGAGCGCTTTCGAGAAATGCTCTCCCTCACCCGCCGAGAGTTATTCGAGGAGCTGGATTATCTGGATCCGGCCGATACGCGATTCTACATCGAAAAGCTTCTTTCCAAATCTACCCTGCAAGAGAAGTTCCTCGCCGCGCTGGCTCTGCGCCGCTTGGTCCGCGATCCGTTGCGATTAGATGTGCCGAATCGGGCACCCGATGAATGGATCCAAGAGGCGGCGGACAACTGGCTGGCTCACTATGACCTAAACCGACCGCAATACGAGCCGCCGATATGGAAGCGTTGCGTGTATCTCTGGACGGATACTCAGTACGCGCACATGCTGTGGCGGTTGGCGACGTTCCAATTCGGCCGGTCCGCCACGAAGACTCGGGAACCGGTCGCCGTCAAGATCTGGAATGCCGTGTTAGTCTCCGCGCCGCTCATGTTGATGGCGGAGTTGGTGATTTACCTCATCGCCATCCCGGCGGGGATCGCGGCCGCCGTGTACCGGAATACCTGGATCGACCGCTGGATCACCCTCAAGCTGTTCCTTCTCTATTCCATCCCCCCGTTCGTTGCCGGCATGTTGCTGCTGCTCTTTTTCTGTTACGGCGACTATTTGAAGTGGTTCCCCATGCTCGGGCTGCACTCGCCGGATGCCGATCGTTATAGCTGGGGGCGGTATCTTGCGGACTATCTTTGGCACGCCTTCCTTCCGGTAATGTGCCTGTCTCTGTTCAGCCTCGCCGGATTGGCGATGTACTCGCGAACGGCCATGCTCGACGTCATCTCGCAAGATTATATCCGGACCGCCCGGGCCAAGGGGCTTTCGGAATCCAAGGTCATCCTGAAGCATGCATTGCGAAACGCCCTGATTCCGATTCTGACGCTCTTCTCGTCGTTCTTGCCCGCGCTTTTGGGCGGTTCGGTTCTGGTCGAGTACATTTTCGGCATTCACGGCATGGGCCGATTGAGCTGGGAGTCGATCGAGCAAAAGGACTATCCGACCTTGATGGCCTTGATTTATATCGATGCAATCGTCGTTTTGGTCAGTATTTTGCTGACGGATATTCTATACACGGTCGTGGACCCGCGCATCAGCTTTGCGTCGCAGGATCGGCAGCGATGAGTCAGCGAGACGGTTATCTCGACATCCTGTGGTCGCAATTCCGGAAGAACCGGGCGGCTTACATCGCGCTTTGCCTATTGGCTCCGCTCTTTTTATTGGCGATCTTTGCGCCCGTCATCGCCTCGAACGTTCCCTTCTATTACAGCGACGGCGAAGAAACGCTCTGGCCGTGGTTTCGCGCTCTACTGAATCCCGAGGAGACGGTCGACTTCTGGTTCAACGCGGCCCTGGTCGCCTTCTTTCCGTGGGTCGTCATCGCAACGCCGGCGAATCGCATGTGGCGCCGGCAAAAAGTGGGGCGATGGGCGAGGACGGGAAGGATAGCGGCGCTCTATGCGGGCTTGATCGCGGTCGTGAGCGTCGTCTTACTGATTCCCGGTGCCCGGCCGGACAATCGCTACCGCGCGAGGACGTTTCCCGAGGAACAGTTTCGCAAGGGCGATCGCGTTACGGCGATCTATCCGCCGATCCCGTTCGGCCCGACCGAGCAAGATATTGAATCGTCCGTCAAACCCCCGATGTACCGCAAGCCGCGGTTCGTGACCGACTCGGCAGGCCGGGAAGTGCTCAATTGGCGAAAGAGCAATGACGGCTTTCCCCGCCTTCTGGGGACGGATGACGTCGGCCGCGACGTGCTGGTCCGGATGATCTACGGCCTGCGGATATCCCTCACGGTGGGCTTCGTGGCCGTGGGGCTCTACATCACGATCGGAGTCATCCTGGGGGCCGTCGCAGGGTATTTCGGCGGAGCCGTCGATATTATTATCTCGCGCGTCATTGAAGTCATCATCCTGTTTCCCAGCTTCTTTCTTATTTTGACGCTGGTCGGGCTGCTGGGGCAAAGCATCTATATCATCATGGTGGTGATCGGGCTGACCGGTTGGCCTACGGTGGCTCGGCTGATCCGAGGAGAGGTGCTCAAGCAACGCGCTATCGACTACGTTCAGGCGGCTCGCGCGATGGGCGCATCCCACATGCGGATCATCTTTCGGCACATTCTGCCCAACGCCGTTTCACCGGCGCTCGTGGCGGCTCCGTTCGGCATCGCCGGGGCCATCATCACGGAAGCGGGATTGAGCTTGCTTGGCTTCGGAGTCCGACTCCCCGCTCCTAGTTGGGGCTTGATTCTGCGGAGCGGCAGCGAGAATTATCACTATTGGTGGCTGGTCGTCTTCCCGTCCTTGGCGATTTTTTTCACCGTCACGGTGTTCAATTTGGTGGGAAGCGGGCTGCGGGATGCCATGGATCCGCGGTTGCGAGTTTAGAATGACAACGGTCTGAGGATCAGCTACGTGTCCACGCTTGTCGATCACGATACGACCAAGCAGCCCTCGGCGCTCTTGAGTATTCGAGATTTGCGCACGTATTTTTTCACCGAGAAGGGAGTGGTCAAGGCGGTAGACGGCGTCTCCTTCGACGTTCCCAAGGCGCGGACGGTGGGAATCGTGGGCGAGTCGGGCTGCGGCAAGTCCGTGACCGGGTTGTCCATCATGCGGTTGGTGGCTCCGCCGGGTCGGATCGTGCAAGGCTCGATCATGTTCCGCGACGGGGATACGGTCAAGGATTTGGCCCGCCTGCCGGAGCCGGAAATCAGAAAGATTCGCGGTTCCCAAATCGCCATGATCTTCCAAGAGCCGATGACGTCGCTCAATCCCGTGTTCACGATCGGATCGCAGATCCTGGAAGCCATTCAATTGCATCAGCCGGATCTGGGATCGCGGAAGGCGAAGGAATTGGTCGTCGACCTCTTGCAGAAGGTGGGCGTTCCCGACCCCCAATCGCGCCGACACTGGTACCCGCATCAACTCTCGGGCGGAATGCGGCAGCGTGTGATGATCGCCATGGCCTTGTCGTGCGAGCCGCGTCTGCTAATCGCGGACGAACCTACGACGGCCCTCGATGTGACGATTCAGGCACAAATCTTGGAACTGCTCAAACAATTGCAGGCCGAGAAGGACATGGCGGTGCTCATGATCACGCACGATCTGGGGATCATCGCGGAGATGGCGGACGAGGTCTTGGTCATGTACGCCTCGCGGATCGTGGAAAAGGCATCGGTGCTGCGGCTCTTCGCCAATCCCCTGCACCCGTACACGTGGGGACTGTTCCGCGCTCGGCCGGTCTTGGGAATGACGAAGGGGAAGGAATTGGTAACCATTCCCGGCGACGTGCCCAATGCCGCCGACTTGCCGCACGGCTGCAAGTTCTGCCTCCGCTGCAAGTTCGTGCAGGACCGTTGCCGAGAGGAGGAGCCGGAGCTGAGAATCCTCGAACCCGGGCACGAGGTGCGTTGCCATTTCGCGGGTGAGCTTGACTATGAGCGATGACGTGTTGCTGCGCGTGCGTCGATTGCGGAAATACTTTCCCGGCCCGCGGGGCCTGTTCTCGGGGGAGAGAAAGGTGGCGCGGGCGGTGGACGGTGTTTCGTTCGATGTCCGCAAGGGAGAAGTCTTGGGGTTGGTCGGGGAATCGGGCTGCGGCAAGACCACGGTCGGCAGAACCCTCCTTCGACTGATCGAACCGACCTCCGGCACGATCGAGTTCATGGGGCGGGATATCACCCAGCTTCAAGGCAAGGCCCTTCGCGACCTGCGACGCGCGATGCAGATCGTCTTTCAAGACCCATTCAGTTCACTCAATCCGCGCATGACGGTCGGCGCCGCCGTGGAGGAAGGTTTACTGATTCACGCCGCGCGAAAAAAGGAAACGGACCGCCGACACGATGCGACCTCTCGTCCCCGAGACGACGATCGTCCCGACGAAGATTGGGCGGATCCCGAAACGCGGCGCGGCATCGTCACGGACTTGTTCCGGCGGCTGCGTCTGCCTCCCGACATTTACGACCGCTATCCGCATGAGTTCTCGGGAGGACAGCGGCAACGGATCTGCGTGGCCCGGGCGGTGGCCTTGCGCCCGAAATTCTTGGTGCTGGACGAGCCGTTGTCCGCCCTCGACGTCTCGCTACAAGCCGAAATCATCAATTTGCTGATGAAATTGAAGGCGGACTTCGACTTGACCTATCTGTTCATTTCGCACGATTTGTCCGTGGTCGAGTATCTGTCGGACCGCGTCGCCGTGATGTATTTGGGGCAAATCGTGGAGATGGCGGACAGCCGCCGCCTCTACGCGGAGCCGCTTCACCCCTACACCCAGGCGTTGCTGTCGGCGGTTCCCCAGATGGACCCCACCGCGGAACGCCGCCGGATCGTGCTCGAGGGCGACGTCCCCAGCCCGGACAATCCGCCGAGCGGCTGCCGCTTTCACCCTCGCTGCCCGCTGGTTCGGGACATCTGCAAGCGAGAAATCCCGCGGACGCTGGACCTGGACGGGCACCTCGTCAAGTGCCATGTCGTGGAAATGGAGCGCGGCCGGGAGGGCCGAATCCTCGCGGATGACGAGTCGGCCGATCTTCCGGCCGACACTGCGGCGGCCGGGTGAATCACCGAGACGGCACCGGCTCCAAAACCGGAGTCGGAAGCGAGCCGCATCGACCTCAAGACGTTCGGTGCTCAAAAGTCGGTCGCGGGGTCTCCCCATTCAGCTTGCAACGCTTCGAGTCGTTGTTCCAGTCGCTTTCTCTCCGCCTGGTACTCCGCCCGGTCCGCCAAATTGTGCAGTTCCCAGGGATCCTGCTCCAGATCGAAGAGCTGCGTATGGCGATCTTCGCCCACGTGGTAGCGGATGAGCTTGAACCGCTTTTCTCGCACCGTCCGCTGCCAATCGCGGTAGGCCGCGTACACGGCGTCGCGGACCTCGGCGACCTCTCCCCGCAAGACGGGCAGAAGTGACTTGCCCTCGACGCCATCGGGCAAGGGGACATCGAGCCATTGCGCCACCGTCGGGAACAGATCGAAAAGATAGACCAACGCGTCGCTCCGCCTTCCGGCGTCCACGCCGGGACCTCTCAAGATCAGGGGCACGCGGATGCTGTGCTCGTAGAGGTTCTGCTTGCCCATCAGGCCGTGACGCCCGACCGCCAAGCCGTTGTCCGATGCGAAGATGACCAACGTCCGGGAAGCCAGGCCGCTTTCGTCCAGGGCTTGCAGGATTCTTCCGACCTGCGCGTCCAAGTGCGAGATCATGCCGTAGTACTCGGCGATTTGCCGTCGAATATCTTGCGGGTCGCGGGGAAAAGAGGCAAGCAGCTCGTCGCGGATCTTCAGCTCGCCGTTATCGAACGGGTGCTCCGGCATGAAATTCGGAGGCAGTGCGTCGGTCTCCTGTCCGTACATCCGGGGGAATTCGCCGGGAGGGGTTCGCGGATCGTGAGGCGCCGTGAATGCGATATAGGCGAAGAACGGACGATCGCCCTTGTACGTCTTCAGGAATCGAATCGCCTCCTCCGCGAACAGCTCCGACGAGAATTTGTCGCCGATTTTGCGGTCTTTTGCGGGGTACTTGCCGTCGGCGTGAAAATCGAAAATGGGGATGGCGAAGTGGTCGTGCATGCCGCCGAAAAAGACTGCTCCGCCGTCTTCGAAGCTGCGGGCATAGGATGGGGCTCCGTTGTGCCATTTCCCGACGCCGAACGTGTAAAAACCGTGTGCGCGGAAGATCTCGGGCCAGGTCTGCACGTTTTCCAAATTCATCGGGGTGCGCCACAGGCCGCGCCCGCTCATGAGCATGGCACGACTCGGTATGCAAACGGCAGGATGCGTGGAACCCATGATGAAGGCGTGCGTGAACGTGAAACCCTCCTCGGTCAGTCGATCCAGGACGGGAGTTCGAATCTCCTCGTTCCCCAACGCGTGGATCGTGTCGAATCGCTGATCGTCACTGAAGAGGAACAGGACGTTCTTGGGTTTTTGGGGTTCACCGGCCGAACAATGCGGCAACGTGCCCGGCGGGAAGCCCGGTACCACCGCAAAAAAGGCGGCCGCGACAGCCGCTGACACGACCCGCAAAGCATGTAACGGCATGGCAAGTACCTCTTTGAATGGGCCGGCATCGTCATGCCATCGACCAACCGTCGGGCAGGACCGTCTCTTTCGGCACAACGATGACGCCGTCGCGAATCATGCCGAATGGAGTCTCGGGAGATTCCTGCACTCCCGATGCGTTGACCACACGTACCTTTTTCCCGATGCGGCAGTTCTTGTCGATGATGGCATTTTCGATGTGGCACGCCTCGCCGATCACCATGGGCGGGTCTTGCATCGCACCGTCGCGATCGTAGAAGTCGTTGCCCATGATGATCGCATTCCGGATCACACAGTCGGGGCGGATGACGCTTCGCAGTCCCACGATGCTGTTTTCGATCACGCAGCCTTCCCCGATCACGCAGCCGTCTGCGACCAGGCTGTTCTTGATGTTGGCGGCGGCAATGCGGGACGGCGGCAAGAACCTGGCGCGCGTATAAAGGGGTGCGTTCGGCGCCTCCAGCGAGAACTCGGCGTCAGGTCGGGTCAAGGCCAGGTTCGCATCGAAGAACGCCCCGATGGTCCCGATGTCCTCCCAATAGCCGTCGAAAATGTACGCCTGCACGCGGTAAGAATCGATCACGGACGGAAAAACCTCCTTGCCGAAGTCGCGAAAGTCCGTGCGTTCCAGAATGTCGGCTAAGACGTCGCGGTTGAAGAGGTAGATGCCCATGTTGGCCACGTATTCGCGGCCTTTGGCGGGGACGCCCAACTTTTCGATCCAAGCCGGCTCGGTACGCACGGCGTCGAGTTCGTCTTCGGTTTGGGGTTTTTCGTGAAACGCCACGACTTCGCCGTCTTCCTTCAAGTGGACGATCCCGAGGCCGGGCGCCGCCTTGCGTTGGACGGGGATGACGGCAATCGTCACGTCGGCATTCCGCTCACTGTGCAGGGCCATCAGTCGGCGGTAGTCCAAGCGGTAGAGCTGGTCGCCCGACAAAATCAGGACATGGGCCACATCCTTCCGGCGGACGTAGGTCAGATTGTGTCGAACGGCGTCCGCGGTGCCCTGGTACCAATCCGAATGCGTCAGCGTTTGCTGGGCGGCCAAAATCTCGACGAATCCGCCGTGAAAGGCGTCGAAATTGTAGCTGGCGCGGATGTGCCGGTGCAAACTCGCGGAGTTGAACTGGGTGAGGACGTAGATGCGCTCGATGCCGCTATTGATGCAATTGGAAATCGGTACGTCGATGAGGCGGTACTTGCCGCCGATGGGCACGGCCGGCTTGGAGCGGAATTTGGTCAGTGGATAGAGTCGCGTCCCGCGGCCGCCGCCCAAGATGAGTGCCAAGGTCTGCTTCATGACATGTCTTCCCCGAGGAGTTGCCAGTCCACCGCTCCGAGATGCCTTGCCCCAGCGATCTCCCGATGGTTGCATGGTATCACAACTCCCGCCGAGTTCAACTACCGTCAAGCGGTCCTTGCTTGACGGAGCGAACCGTGCCGCGCATTGGGCCGGAACGGGCCCCGGTGCTCCGGCGATCAAGCCGGCAAAAAGGTGGTCCGATGGCTGGGCGTTGTGAGGAAAGGGAGAGCTGCGATAAGGTCCCCTCATAATCGTTAATCTTGGCATTTCGCGCGCGCAGTCCCGGCGTGCGGGGGGATATCGCGGCCGACGGCAGGCGACTTGCGTCAATTATCAGCAACTCACAGACGATGACAGAGATAAGGTCGGCACGGATTATGCCGCCCTTGTCTCTTGACGGTTCGCGGCACCTCCCGCAAAACCGTCGCGAACTACTTCCGGGAAGGAAAGGACGGATCCGATGAAATGGCGTTGGTTGTTTTTCGCGGCAACGGTAGCCTCGGCAATCTTCCCGACGAGCGCGTATAGCCAGGAGTCCCCCGAGCAGCGGCTTCAACGTCTGGAAGCCGAGACGCAAGCGTTGCGTGACGAGTTGGTTCGACTGCGGTCGGAATCGCTCCGGCCGTTACCGCCCGTCACCCACGAGACGGCATCTTACTCCGTTGACGCGCCGACGGAATCCGAAGCCGAGTATTACACGATGGATGAGTTGCGGGCCGAGATGAAGAAATTGGCCTGGACCAAAGGTGACTATCAAATCGTCCCGTACGGCATTTTATGGGGAACGACGACCTACGAGTCGTCCCGCACGAACGTCGGCGATTACGCGCTCTACGTCTTTTCCGCGAGCGACCAAGGCGAGGCCGCTTGGCACGTTGACGCCAAGTCTACGCGGTTAGGTCTGGATTTCACGGGACCGCGAATTCCGGCACTCGGATGTGCCCAGAGCGGCGGCAAGGTGGAATTCGACTTCCAGGGAAATTTCACGCAGGAGAACAAGGGGACCGTCCTTCTGCGGCACGCTTACGTGGAGGTCAAAGACGAGCACTTCCGGCTACTGGCGGGCCAGACATGGGATGTCGTATCGCCGCTTCTGCCGGGGACCCTGATGTACTCGGTAGGCTGGGGGGCAGGGAACATCGGGTACCGCAGGGCGCAGTTCCGTGCGGAAAGGTACTTCCACGTGTCGGATTATCTCTTGATCACGACGCAGGCATCCATCAACGCCGACATCGTTTCCGAGTTCGGCTCGAACTTGATTGGGGATCACGCCGATTGGCCGGTCGTGGAAGGGCGTCTGGCTTTCACCCTGGGAGATCGCGGCAAGGGCGGGCGACCTTTGGAGTTCGGCATTTCCGGGCACATCGGCGAACAGGTTTGGGACTTCCTCACGCCGCCTGCCGCCGATGACGTGGAATTGCGAACCTGGTCCTTCAACGTCGATTTCCGTTATCCCATCACCAAGCGATTCGGGGTTCAGGGAGAATTCTTCACCGGTGAGAATCTGGGCGCATACCTGGGCGGTGCCATTCAAGGCGTGAACACCCTAACGCGAGACACGATTCGGTCCACCGGCGGTTGGGTGGACGTATGGTACGACTGGACCGACCGGCTCCACAGTCATGTGGGTTACTCCATCGACGATCCCTTCAACGGCGATATCACCACCGGGCGAACGTATAACCAGTTCTACTTCGCCAATCTCAGTTACGATTTGACCAAGAAGTTTCTCGTGGGCGTGGAAGTCGGCCAATGGAAGACGAATTGGGCGGGTAAGCTGCCCGGTGATAGTTTCCGGCTGGAGTTCGTGGCCAAGTACGGATTCTGACGGCTTGAGCTGCGACGGCAAGGCGACGGACGATAGTCCCCACCTCGATGACGGCGGCCCGGACTCGCAGGAATCCGGGCCGCATTCGTTTCCCATCGGACGGTGCACCATGCCGGCGACGGCCCTCCGTTCGGCTAGGGCGACGAAGAGGTCGTTTCCGGCTGGTCGGACGCCTCGGCTGACACGGCCGGCAGCGGAGACGTCGTCGCCAGGATCGCGTGGCCGAGGTACTTCCGTGCCACTGCGATCACGTCTTCCGGCGTGACGGCCTCGATCCGGGCGTCGAAGGTCTTTTCGTAGTCGTAGCCCAATCCGTAAAGCTCGTTCAGCACCGCTTGGAAGGCCTGATCGCCAATGGTGGTATTCTCTTGGGCGTGGTATGCCGTCAAGAGTTGCTTCGCGATCTCGAACTCCTTGGGATCGATGCGGCCGGACTTGGCCTGTTCCACGCGACGTTCGATGCGCGCAATGACCTCTGCCAGGGATTCCGGCGCAGTCTGGGACATGATCACAAAGAAGCCGGGGGTCGGTCCCGCGAATGTGGTGGCGTGGACCATGTAGACCAGTCCTTGACCGCGTAATTCCTCATGCAGCCAGCCGCCGGGATAACCGTATCCGGACATGATCGTATCGAGTACCTGAATGGCGGCGTAATCCCTTTCGTCGCGGACGGACGGCGCAGTGTAACCCAAGAACAAGAAGGCCGTCGGCTTTTGTGTTTGCAAGTGCCTGGCGATGTCGCGAGGAATGGAGTTATCGCGATCGAAGGCGATCTCCACGGGCTTTTCGGCCGGTTTCATCGCGCCGAACCACTCCTGAACCAGGTTCAGCGCCGCCTGCGGTTCGATATCGCCGAAGACGGCCACGGCCGTATTTTCCGGCACAAAATATCGCCGGTGATGTCGCATCAGGTCGTCGCGCGTCAAGGCCTCCACGCTTTCCCGCTTGCCTTCCGGAAGGAGATGGAACGGCGAACTCGGCGGCAGGAGGTCGCAGAACAGCTCCATCGTTTCCGCGTTGGGGGAGGCCTTGCGGTCGGCGATCGCCGTCAGGGTGAGCTGCTTGATCTTCGCCAACTCCTCCTCCGGGAAGGTCGGCCGCAACAAGCACTCCGCGACCAGGCTTCCCGCAGCGGAAAACTGATCGCGCACGGTCCAGAGCCGGGCCGTAAAGGTGTGCCGATTGGCGGAGAAGCTGACTCGGGCGTCATAGGTGTCGAAAAGCTCGGCGATCTCCCGGGCCGAACGGGCTTGCGTGCCCTTGTCCAGCATCTGGGCGACGAGGTTGGAGCGGCCCGCCGTCGTGTCGTCATCGACCAGATTGCCTCCCAGAATCGCCACCTGCATGGTCACCAGCGGAAGATTGGCTTGGCGTTTCAGGATGACGCGCAAACCGTTCGGCAGCCGAACCAATTGCACCGGGCTTTCTTCGGCGGACGCAGCTTCGGCTTGACGCACGGGCGACTTGCCGGGCGGGTAGATCGCCACGCGGTTCAACCGTTGCGGCACGAAATAACGACGAGCCGCCTCGCGCACTTCCTCCGCCGTGACGCGCTGGACGGCCTCAGTATAGGCGGTGTCGAAACGCGGATCGCCGGTCGCCAAGAAGGCTCGCCCCAGACTATCCGCCGAGGATTCCACCGTTTCGCGATCGAAGATCAGGTCGGCCGCCTTCTTGCGTTTGACGCGGTCCAGCTCCTCCTGCGGCACGAGTTCATCGCATAGCCTTTGAATCTCCTCCAAGATGATTTTCTCCGCCTCGGCCTCGTTTTCGACGGGGCAATCCACGATCACTCCGAACCACCCGCGGACGTAGGAGGGCGTGGCGCTGGCCGCCGTGACATTGAGCACCAAGGGACGATCGCGTTTCAGCCGCCGGACCAACCGCGAGCTTTCGCCTCGTGTGAGGATCTCGGCGGCCACATCCAGCGGACAGAGATCGGGATCGCTCAGGCGAACCGTGGGCCAGGCCAGGACGAAATTGCACGTTTCGCCCTCCATTTCTCGAATCGACTCGCGGGGCGAGGTTTGCGGCGGCTCCTCGACCAGCGGCACATACGTCTCGGCGGAGCGACGGCTGCCTCGATAGCACTGGGCGATGCGTGCGACCACGTCGTCCGTCTTCACGTCGCCCACCACGACGAACACCTGGTTATTCGGTACGTAACGCTCCCGGTAGAAGTCGATGATGGCCTCGTTGTCGGTTCGGCTGAGCACGTCCAAATAGCCGATCACCGGGTGCCGCGCCGGATGTTGCAAGTACAAGGTTTGATTCAACATCTTCCATAACACCCGCTGCCGATTCGCCTCGCCGTCGGCCAACTCCTGCTTCACGACCTTCAGCTCCCGCTCGAACTCGGCCGGTTCGAAGGCGATGTTCTGCATGGCGTCCGCCATCAGCTCGATCACCTCGGCCACATTCCTCGCCGGGCAGTCGATGAAATACGCGGTCATGTCGCTGGAGGTAAAGGCGTTCGTCTTTCCGCCGAATCGGTCGATCAGCTCCGCGATTTCCTTCTCGCTGCGGTTGGTCGTCGTGCCTCCCGAAACCACGTGTTCCAGAACGTGACTCAATCCGGCGCCCAAATACTTGCCTTCATAGATGCTGCCGGTGTTGCGGACGAAGCAACGGACGGTGGCCACGGGCGCCGTGTGGTTTTCCTGAACCAGAATGGTCAAGCCGTTCGACAGCTCGAAGAGCGAAATCCCGTCCGGGAAAGCCACTTGCTTGGTGATCTTCGGGACGTCGGACACTTCAGCCTCCACAGGGGACTCCGCGGAAGAGGAGGGTTCGGCGGCGTGCACGAGACAGGGGGCCGCCGTCAGCCCCACGATCATTCCAGCGATGAACTTGGCGACAACAACACCACGCAATCGTAAAAGGAAACGCATCATACCCTGGTTTCTCCATTGGGCGGAGGGAGCGGCGTCTCGAGGATTCGGGAAGCCCGCCGAAGGTTCGGCCGGCCACCCGAGGCGGAGCCGAACCCAATCGTTTAACATTATTGGTTAGGCTGTCGGGGTTGCCAAGGGCGAGTCGCAACGAACGGGCGGACGCAACATCGCGTCGTGGGCCTCGCAGGAAGGGGCATCGAAAGCGGAAACGATCACCGGGGATGTGTCTTTCAGGGGGAGCATTCGGCATGAATCAGAGTCCGTTCCTACCGCGCAGTCCGGAGTTGATGGCGCCCGATGATACGGCCCTCTTGGTCATCGACGTGCAGGAGCGGTTGTTGCCTGCGATTCGCGATCGGGAACGGGTGGTGTGGAATATCCGTCGCCTGATCGACGCGGCCAAGATCCTGAACCTGACCGTCGCCGCCACAGAGCAGTATCCGAAGGGATTGGGGACCACCGCGGCCCTCTTGGCGGAGCGGTTGGGTCCCCGGCTGGAAAAGCTGATGTTCAGTTGCCGCGAGTGCACACCCTTGGTGGAGGGCTGGCGGCAGGCGGGCATCCACCGCGTCTTGCTGTGCGGTATCGAGACCCATGTCTGTGTGCAACAGACGGCCTTGGATTTGCTGGGTTTGGGGTTTCGTGTCTATGTAGCGGTGGACGCCGTCGGCTCGCGTTACGAGGTGGATTACCTCACCGCCTTACGGCGGATGGAGCTGTGCGGCGCCGTTCTGACGACGGCGGAGTCCGCGATGTTCGAATGGTGCGTTCGAGCAGGAACGCCGGAGTTTCGCGAAATCAGCCGACTTGCCAAGGAAGCGCCGCCCGGCCCGCCGTCCGTCGCATCGCCTTGAACCTCCGCGGCTGAGCAATTCTACCGGCCGAGCCGGACTCTACTTGTCGAGCCGGACGTTTTTCCCAACCGCCGCCTCCTTGTCGTCTGCGCTCTCTGGTATTACTATAGTAGCAATCGTATTACCGCTCGGGGATTGTGCGAGAACGAACGCGGATTCCCGAAGCCCCTTAAGGTCTTGCCGTTGAAAGGAGCGGAATCGATGTCTTCGCGAAAGCGTTGGGAGGCGTTGAGGTGGAAGCTGCAATTCGTCCGAGTTCTGGGGACGGCCTTACTCTTGTGTGCCTTTGCCGGTTCGGCTTTGGGGCATCCCACGCGGCTGTTCTTGGTGGGCGTCGGGCCGGGCGATCCGGATCTTATCACATTGCGAGCCATCGAAACCATCAAGAGAGCCGACCTCATTTTCTGCACCGATGGCATTCAGGACAAATTCGGTGAATATCTGGCCGGCAAAGAGGTGGTCACCGGCTATTGGCGGCTGTTCGAATACTACGGAGCCGATCCGGAGACCTTGCCGCCCGGAGAGCGTCAACGAGCTGAGGAATTGGCGAAAAAACGCGACGAATTCATCGCCCGGGTCCGGCAGGCGATCGAGCAGGACAAGACCGTGGTGATCCTGGACAACGGCGATCCGTTGATCTACGGCCCGTGGTCTTGGTGTTTGGAAGAGTTCGAGGACCTTCATCCTACGGTGGTGCCCGGAGTCAGTGCGTTCAACGCGGGCAATGCCGCCATCGGCAGGGGAGTGACCAATGCGTCCGAGACCAAGTCCGTCATTCTGTCGGCCAACGATTGGCCGGGCAAGACGGACACCATCGACAAGCTGGCGCAACTGCGAGCAACCATGGTGTTGTTCACGATGCGGGCGGACTTCAACTTCTTCATCGAGAAATTGAAGACGCACTACCCGCCGGAAACGCCCGTGGCGATCGTCATTCAGGCCGGATACAAGGGCAAGGAACAGGTCATCCAATCCACGCTGGAGAAAATCCAAGCGGAGGTCGTTCCGGAGCAGTTGCCGTTCGAGTACATGATTTATGTGGGTGACTTTCTGACGTTTCGCCACAAGAGGCCGGCAGCGAGGGCACTATCCGGCGAACATGCTCACTGATCGCGTTTTCGCCTCCGCGGCCTTTGAGGCACCCCTGCGACTCGCCCCTGCCGGTCGGGGCGAGTTTTTTTGCGCCCCGGATACACCCCGGCGAGATCGGGGGCATGACCTAAAACGGGTGAATTGCCGGATCCGGGCGGGAGCGGTAGATTTGCTTCAAGCGGAGAAGTGGATGGCTATGCCGAGCACTGCTGGTCGAGGTTTGCGGTGAGCGAGAACGGACGCAAAGATGGCGAGAAAGGCTCAGGGCGGCACGGCGGCGATGGAGCGCCTTTCGGGCGGACGCCCCCGCATAGTGACGATGCTGAAAAGGCCGTGCTGGGCAGCATTCTGCTGGATCCCCGCGTCCTGGATGACGTAGCGATCCGTCTCGTCACCGAGGATTTTTATCAGGACGCGCATCGTCGCATTTATGCCCGAATGTTGGCGATGCACGCCGAAAACCGCACCATCGACCCCATGCTGCTGGTCGAGGAATTGCGGCGTCACGGAGAATACGAGGCGGTGGGCGGGGCAGCCTATCTGGCCGAGATCGCCCAATCCGTCGCGGTGGCTTCGCATGCCGTTTATTATGCCGAGATCGTGCAGAATCACGCCTTTGTACGGGCTTTGATTCAGGCCGGTACCGAGATCGTCCGCGACGCCTTTCACCTCGAATTGGAGCCGCGCGAGCTATTGAATCGGGCGGAAGAGCGAATCTTCTCCGTTCGGGACCGCCGCTCCACTACCGAGATCGCCCCCATCGGCGACGTCCTCATGGAGGCTTTCCAGCACCTGGATCACCGCATGGAGCACGGAGCGGGCACCGGGGTTCCCACCGGCTTCACCGATCTGGATAAGCTGACCGGCGGGATGCACGAATCCGAACTTGTCATTCTTGCCGCCCGACCCAGCATGGGAAAAACCGCCCTGGCGACGAACATCGCCGAATACGTCGCCGTCGATGCCGGCATGACGTGCCTCTTCGTCAGCCTCGAAATGTCTCGGCTGGAGTTGGTGCAGCGGATGCTGTGTTCCCGGGGCAAGATCAACGGGCACAAGTTTCGCAGCGGCTTCCTCTCGGCGGATGATCGCGAGAAGCTCGTGAAGACGGCCGGCGAACTGAGCCGCGGACGGCTGTTGATCGACGATGCTCCCAGCCGGACCGTGACCGAGATCGCCGCCGTGGCTCGGCGGCTGAAACGCAAGGAGGACCTTCGGCTCATCGTCATCGACTACCTGCAATTGATCGAGCCGGACAACGCCAAGGATCCCCGGCAAGAGCAAGTGGCGAAGATCACGCGGCGGCTCAAGACCCTCGCCCGGGAACTCAAGGTACCGATCCTTTGCCTCGCGCAGCTCAACCGGCAGACGGAAGTGGCGAAGGACAACCGCCCCCGGCTCAGCCACCTCCGCGAGTCGGGGGCCATCGAGCAGGATGCCGACGTGGTCATGTTCGTCCATCGCGAAGAGTATTACCACACTCAGGAAGAGGCCCAGTCGCAGAACCTCGTCGGCCTCGCAGAGGTCATCATCGCCAAGCAGCGGAACGGACCGATCGGGGAGGTCAAGCTGACCTGGCTGAAAGACTTCACGCGATTCGAGAATTGCGAGGCCATGGACGACGGCGGATATGCGGGCGACTATATGCCCGACGATTACGGCCTGCAAGACTACGGCGACGCCCCGTTCTGAGGCCGGATCTGCCGAGGAGAGCGCGCGGCGTACTCCCGGCCGGACGATTCCCGCCGAGCGGCAAGGCGAAGAATCTGCGTTGCTCAGGAACCGAAGTCTTGATCCAAGACCGCGGTCACGCCGTCGTAGTCGATGGCCGTGTCGATGGCCTCTTCGCGAAAGCGGCGGGCGGCCTCATGCCGCAAGCGGCGGCAGTCGATGTCCCCTTCGATGCGTACGGCGAACATTTCGGCGGCGTCGGCGATGTCCGCTTTGCACTCCATCGCCAGATCGATAAAACGGTCGAGATCGAAGTCGAAATGCCGTTCGAGAAACTCCTGAATCTTCGGCAGCAGCGGCGACCCGGCGGTCCACAACACGTCGGCCAGCAAGGTTCCGGCATACACGCTTTGCAGCAACAGGGCATCGCCCACGGGCGGAAGGTGGTGATTGGCCGCGGCGACCGGCAGCGGGTTCGGAATGCCCCATCGGGACAGCAGCCGGCCTCCCAGCGCCGCGTGCGAGAAGCCGTAGCGACTCACCTCCGCTTCTTGCAAGGTCGTGCCGTGCGGATGTTTCGTGTAAATCTTGACGTACTGATTGGTATCGACTTGCGCCAGGACCAGGACGCCGAGGTCCGCCAGCAGTCCCGCACTATAAGCTTCGTCCGCGGCGCACCGCCGGACCTCACGGCTTAGCCTGGCCGCGGCGACAGCCGTAGTCAAAGCCCGTCGCCAGAAATCGTCGTAGACTTGCGCGGGAGTCCCACGGGTCAGGCGGTCCACCAAGCCGAAACTGAGCACGGCCAAACGCAGCGAGCGAGCACCCATCAACATGATGGCTTGGCGAAGGCTGGAGATACGCCGCGGCAAACCATAGGCGGCCGAGTTTACCAACCTGAGAATCGAGGCCGTCAACGCGGGATCCGCCTCCAGGTGCGCTTCCACGTCCCGAACGTCGAACTCGGGATCCTTGAGCAAATTGAGTACCCGCCAGGCAACCGTCGGCGAGGAGTGAAGCTCGTCCACCGCGTCCAGGAAAGCGTCCATGCTGGCCTCCGCGGAACCACGATGCCGGTGGCAAGCCGCTTCGCCCTGGGAGCGTTTCGGTTTGTCGTTCATCGGTCGGTCGTTGGTATTGGTCACGACGGGAATCTCGCTAAAACGGAGGGGTTTGCGCGACTTGAAGGGCCGCCATAAAAACTATAGCTCGCCGAGCGGCAAGCACCGCAAAATCGCACCTGCCCCGAGTCTCCGTTGACTCGTGATTTTTTTAGGGGAAGAACCGACTGAATTGCGACTACGTAATAGCATTGTGGCAGGCGGGTTCATTCATACGAGGCCGGTAACCGACTACCCGCGGAAGATTGCCGAGGTACGCCCGGTGTCGAATCGCCGGCCCCAAGTAATCGTAAAAGGCACGCTGCGACCCCATCGACGCACTCTTATTTTTCGTCACCCATTCTGGTAAATTGGTGCGTGTTTACGATGGCGATCGGCGGCACTGGACGAGACCGCGGAAATGGGACGGCCGCGGCCTAGCGCCCGGCAGGGACGGCACGTCCTGACGGCGGCTGGATTGGAACGGGTTCGGCTCAGAGACGAGGGGCGACCGTGAAACACCAAGTTTGGGATGTTTTGCAGACCATCCGGCAGAAAAGCGAGGAGGTTGTCCGCGAGCGGACCGCCGGTGACCGGATTTTCGTCCAAGTCGGGTCGGCGACTTGCGAGAATGCCGCCGGCGCCGTCGAGGTCGCCGAAGAGTTCCGCAAGCACATCGCAGCTTCCGGGCGGGAGGACATCGTTTTGCGACGCACCGGCTGCACCGGCCGGTGCAGCCGCGAGCCGATCGTCAGCGTCTATCGGGCCGGCACGATGCCGGTCAAATACCAGCAAGTGACGCGCGAACTGGTGCACAAGATCTTTACGCAGCACATCCTGAAGGGGGAGCCTCTGCTCGATCACGTCTTGGACGGCCCGATCACTGCCGTCAGTCGGTTCGAAATCCTCAATTGCGCTTCTTTGCGCTGCGGTTGGAAGGGGGAGAAGATTTGCGGCGGCCCCATGGCCAACCAGCTTCGCGCCCTGGGTGTGGAGCCGGAAGAATGCCGGGTCATCAACGCCAGTTGCTTCGGAGCGTGTTCCGCGGAGCACGCCGGCAAGCGTACGCACATCCTAGTACGCCCGCAAAACGTGCTGTACCGCATCGAGACTCTGGCCGATCTGGAAGAGGTGGTGCGCGAGCACATTCGCGGCGGCCGAATCGTGGAACGTCTTCGCGTCCGCGATGAACCGGTCAGCCAAGACTTCTTCGAGTTGTACGGCGAGGTCGCATTCTTCAACCGACAAACCCGAATCGCCCTCCGGCACAACGGCATCATCGATCCCGAGAGCATCGAAGAATATGTGCATTACCGCGGATTCGAGGCCTTGGCGAAGGTCTTGAGCGGCGGTGATCCCCAATCGGTGATCGACGAGGTCATCAAGTCGAGGTTGCGGGGACGCGGGGGCGGCGGGTTTCCCACGGGCGAAAAGTGGGCCTTGGCGGCCAAGTCGCCCGAAAGGGTTCGCTACATCATTTGCAACGCCGACGAAGGGGACCCCGGCGCCTTCATGGACCGCAGCATGCTGGAATCCGACCCCTTCAACGTGATCGAGGGAATGATCATCGGGGCGTTTGCCATCGGCGCACATCAGGGCTTCGTGTACGTCCGGGCGGAATACCCCTTGGCCGTGGAGCGGATTGATCGCGCCATTCGCAAGTGCCGCGAATGGGGCCTCTTGGGCAAAAACATCCTCAACTCCGGATTCGACTTCGATCTCAGCATTCGCCTGGGAGCGGGGGCCTTCGTCTGCGGCGAGGAGACCGCCCTGATCCATTCCATCGAGGGCGAACGCGGACAACCGCGCATTCGTCCGCCGTATCCCACCGAAGTCGGCCTCTGGGGCAAGCCGACGGTGATCAACAACGTCG
>FWPU01006403.1_pt1 | contig 23606 bp, 23 predicted proteins | sample 2228361 | NCBI WGS metagenome assembly FWPU01 (sample SAMEA103939777, study PRJEB20133) | metagenome
CCACCTTCGTATCCGAGGAGCGACGTCGCTCGTGCTTTTCACCCGCTTGGGTTGCGGGCGTCAGCCCGCGCTGAGAGTTGGATTGCCGCCGCCCGCGTGCAATGCCGCCGGCCGTTGCGCAGGCGCCCGCCTGTCCGGATCTTCCCAGGCGTCGCAGCCGACTCGAGCACCGAGCCGGCGAGGGCCCGAGCGAGCGCCGTCGCCACGGCCCGGCGCCGGCCCGCACGCGCCGCGATGCCGTCAACGGCGAGCACTCCCGCGGAGAGCTGCTCGGCGAGGGCACGTCGCACGGGACGACCGCCGTTCTCGCCGACGTCGTACACCGGTGGAACGCGTCCACGATCCGAGCCGTGTCCGCCATGCCGGCGAGAGCAATGCGGGTGGCCTCTCGCAGCCCGCCGGGCCTTTTCGCGCGTTCGCGGAGGAAAGGCCACGTCCAGGGCCCCCGGCATGAGGGGCCAGCCGCCCGCCGTGCCGCTCCCGCGCGTTCGCGAAGTGCGCGCCGAGCTTTGGTCGCTTCAAGCCGAGACTGCCTGAGGGAGCGCTGACGACGCGGCTGCCGTCGCACTCGCTCCGGCTCGGCATCGCGCTGCGGATGCCGTTTGACCAAAGCGGCGAATGACCCCGGTTGACGCCCGCCGCCCCTGTGGAGCAGCGTTCGCGCTTCGTGAAGGGGGCTCCGATGTCGAACGAGCGCACCCGCCGCGAATTCCTTCGCATCGCCGTCGCCGGCTTCGTCGGCGCCTGCGGAACGCGCCGCCCCGATGGATTCGTCGGCGAGGACGCGACAGCGACCGCGCTGCCTCCGCACCTCGAAGCGCTCTCTTTGCCGCGGAATGGCGAGGCCGAGCGCGTTCCGCTCTCGAACGACTTCCCGCTCGGCGTGGCCAGCGGCGACGTGCACGCGGACGGCGCCGTGGTGTGGACCCGCCACGCGGATGCATCGGCGCTGCGCCTGCGCGCCTGGGAGATGGCCGGCGACACCTACGCCCGGCGCGTGGTGGATGCCCCGGTGCAGCCGGCCGAGGGAGGCTACGTCCACGTCGAGCTGCGCGGGTTGAAGCCCGGAGCGCATTACCGCTACGCCTTCTTCCAGGAGCGCGACGGCGAGCTCGTCGCCCGCAGCGACATCGGCCGGTTCCGTGCCGCCCTGCCCGACGACTCGAGCGAGCCGATCGTCCTGGGCGCGGTGAGCTGCACCGATCACGACGTCGTCCCCGAGCCGCTCGCGCGCGCCGCCGAGCGGGACGATCTCGCGGCGTTCCTGCTGTTGGGCGACACCAGCTACAACGACGGCTGCTTCACGCTCGACCAGTACCGCGAACGTTGGGCGAAGAGCCTGGGCCGCGACGCGTACCGGGCGCTGCGCCGGTCGACCAGCGTGCTCGCCACCTGGGACGACCACGAGGTGACCAACGACTTCAACCCCGAGACGATCGACCCCGAGCGGCTGGCCACCGCGCGTCGAGCGTTCTTCGAGGCGCTCCCGCTGCGGCGGCTGCCCGAAGCGCCGAACCGGCTCTGGCATTCGGTGCGCTGGGGGCGGACGGCGGAGATCTTCGTGCTCGACTCCCGCAGCGAGCGCAAGCCGTCGACGCTGCTCACCGGCGAGCACCAGTACCTCTCGCCCGCGCAGCTGACCTGGCTGAAGGAAGCGCTCGCGAGCAGCCCGGCCACATTCAAGGTGGTGATGAGCTCGGTGCCCATCTCCGATTTCGGCTTCAGCGCGCTCTCCCCCGACGGTTGGCGCGCCTACCAGCGGCAGCGCCTCGAGCTCTTGCGCTTCGTGGAAGACCGACGGATCGGCGGCGTGCTGTGGGTTGCGGGCGATCACCACTTCGCCAGCGTCGGCCGGGTGTCACCGTCCGGCCCGGGGAGCTCGGCGCTGGAGGCGCTGGCCGGTCCCGGCGCGCAGGGCGCGAACCCGCTCTACCGTCAGCTGGTCGGTCCACAGTGGGACTTCGCCTCGGGCGTGAACAACTACCTGGCCATCCACCTCGACCCGGCCTCGCGCCGGGCGCGGCTGGCGTTTCACGACGGCGCGGGCAAGGTGATTTTCGACCGCGCGTACACGCTGTGAGCCGCTCGGCGCCGGCGGTTGCACCCCGCGGGGGCGCGACCGACCTTGGCCATGGCCCCGGGAGCGACGCATGAGCACCGACGCGGTCCTCCGCTACCACCGCGCCAGCAAACACGACCTCGATCGGTACGCTCCGGGACCGGGCCGGCTCGACTGGGCCAACCAGCCCGATCCCTTCCGCACGTTCGAAGGCGCCGACCAGGTGGAGCTGCCGCTGCTCGCCGACGGCCTGGACGTGCCGTTTTCACGCGTGCGCGTTGGCGCGGCGCCCGAGCGGCCGGTCGATGGGAATCACCTCGCTCTGCTGCTCGAGCTGTCGATGGGGCTGTCGGCCTGGAAGTCGTACGCCGGCAGCCGGTGGGCGCTGCGTTGCAACCCGTCGAGCGGCAATCTCCACCCGACCGAGGCCTACGTGGTGGCTCCGAGGTTGCCGGGCCTGGACGGCGGCGTGTACCACTACGTCAGCCGCTCCCACGTGCTCGAGCGGCGGGCGGTGCCCCGGGAGCCCGATTGGTCCGGCGCGTTCCCCGTGGGCGGCGTGCTGGTCGGCCTGACGTCGATCATCTGGCGCGAGGCGTGGAAGTACGGCGTGCGCGCGTACCGGTACTGCCAGCACGACTGCGGCCACGCGATCGCCGCGGTGCGGTATGCCGCCGCCGCGCTGGGGTGGAAGGCGCGGTTGGTGGACGTCTCCGATGAGCAGCTCGAGCGGCTGCTCGGGCTCGATCGCGCCGAAGACTTCGCCGGAGCAGAGCGCGAATCGGTCGACGCGCTCTTGTGGGTGGGGCCCGGTGCGGCTCCCGAGAGGCTCGCGCCGTTTCCCGTGGAGCGATGGTCCGGCCGGGCGAACCGGCTGAGCGCACGGCACGTTCACTGGCCAGGCATCGACGAGGTCGAGCTCGCTGCGAGGCGGGGCGCCACAGGAGACGATTCGCACCGGCCGCCCCACGCTTTCGGGCCCGGGCGCGTCGTTCTGGATTCGCCGGCGGCGACGCTGATCCGGCAGCGGCGGAGCGCGCTCGACTTCGACGGAACGACGCACATCGATGCCGACGCGTTCTTCGCCATGCTCGACGTGCTGGTTCCGCGGGCGAACGTGCCCCCGCTGGACGCGCTGACCTGGCCGCCGCAGGTGCATCCGGTCTTCTTCGTGCACCGCGTGAACGGGCTCATGCCCGGGCTGTACGCGCTGTGCCGCGACCCGTCCGCCGTCGATGCGCTTCGGGCGGCGATGCGGCCGGACTGGCTTTGGGAACGAGCCGCCCATTGCCCCGAGCAGCTCGACTTCCGGCTGCTACTGCCGATGGATCTCCGAGCGCAGGCCCGGACGATCTTCTGCCATCAGGAGATCGCCTCCGACGGCGTCTACGCCGCGGGCATGCTCGCCGACTTCCGGGCGCTCGAACGCGGCCCGCACTGGTACCGGCGGCTGTTCTGGGAGACGGGAGCCATCGGCCAGGTGCTGTACCTCGAGGCCGAGGCCGCCGGCATACGGGCCACTGGCGTCGGCTGCTTCTTCGACGATGCCCTCCATCGACTGCTCGGAATGGACCCTGATGGCCGCTTCCAGTCGCTCTACCACTTCACCGCGGGCGGTCCCGTGGAAGATGCTCGACTGGAGACGCTCCCTCCGTACGCGCACCTGGCGCGGGCACTGCCGTGACGCCCACTGCGCAACTTCGAACGGATGATCTCCCGGCCGAAGGCATTCGCCCGGCTTTCCGTTTATGCTCGACGCCAGGCCGGGGGAGGTCCCCATGTCGAAGCCTGTCCGTCTGGTGTCGAAGCCTGTCCGTCTGGTGATGGCATGCGGCGCCGTCGTGGCGCTGTCCGCCTGCGTCGATGTCATCCGCGAGACCCACCCTCATCCGCCCCCGCCGGATCCATCGCTGTGCGAGCCAACGAAGGTGTTCTTCGGCCCTGGCTCGGCGACGGAGTCGGTTCCGCCACCTCCCATCAGCGGCGGCACGCTGATCGTCCTCGCCGATGGCCGCACCGCCGTGGCGTCGGATCCGGATCGGGACGTCGTCTGGCTGGCCGACCTGGAGACCCGGCAGGTCGCGTCGATTTCCCTGTCGCCCGGAGACGAGCCCGGACGGTTGGTGCATGACGCCGCCGGCCGCGTCCACGTTGCGCTCCGCCGCGGCGGCGCCGTGGTGTCGCTCGACCCGAGCACGAAGAGCATCCTCGCGCGGCGGCCCATCTGCCCCGAGCCGCGAGGCATCGCCTACGACGCCGCGAGCGACCAGGTACACGCGGCCTGCGCCACGGGCGAGCTCGTCTCGCTCCCGGCCTCCGGTGGCTCGCCGACGCGCGTGGTGCGCCTCGGCAATGACCTGCGCGACGTGGTGGTGACGAACGGGAAGGTGTTCGTCTCCCGGTTCCGCTCGGCCACCGTGCTCGAGCTCGCCAGCGATGGCACCGTCGTCCGCGAGGTGAAGGCGTCGAGCGTGCCCGAGCCGATGCGCAAGGGAGTGTCTGTGGCGTGGCGCATGGTGCCCGGCACGAATGGAGGCCTGCTGATGACGCACCAGCTCGCGGCCTCCGAGCCGGTCGACATCGGCTGCACGAAGATGCCAGGCGATAGCTACGGCCGCGGCGGTGCTGGCGGCGGTGCCGGCGGCGGTGCGGGCGGGGGCGCCGGTGGAGGACCGGGCGGCATCGTCCAGTCGGCGCTCACCTCGTACTCGGCGGAAGGGCTGCTGTCGCTCGGAACGCGGCCGGGGCTCCCCGGCCTGCTGCCGGTGGACGTCGCGGTGTCACCGGAGTGCCAGCGCATCGCGATCGCCGTTGCGGGGAGCGATCAGGTGTTGCTCATCAGCTCGCCATCGGGCTGCGCCACACTGTGGGCGGGCCTGACGTCGCAACGCGTTCCCGAGCCGATCGCCGTCGCCTTCGACGGGAAGGGCGGCGTCGTCGTCCAGAGCCGCAACCCCGGCGGGCTGTTCTTCTTCGACGGAGGCGAGCTGCGCTGGCCGGCGGCGAGCCGCGAGCACTCGGGCCACCGTCTCTTCCACATGGACACCGGCCGCGGAATCGCCTGCGCGTCCTGCCACCCCGAGGGCCGCGAAGATGGGCTCGTCTGGCACTTCCGTCGCGAGCTGGGCGGATCGGCCGAGCCTCGCCGAACCCAGGCGCTGGGCGGCGGCCTGTCGGGTACCGCTCCGTTCCACTGGGAAGGCGACATGACCGACATCGGCATGCTGATGGCCGAGGTCTTCGTCCGCCGCATGGGCGGAGCGCCCCCGTCACAGCAGCAGGTCGTCGCCCTGGTCCGCTGGCTCGACAGCATTCCCGCTCCGAAGGCACCGGCGCCGGCCGATCTGGCCGCGGTCGCCCGAGGCAAGGCGCTGTTCGAGGATCCCGCCGTCGGGTGCGCGAACTGCCACAACGGCGCCCGCTTCACCAACAACGCCACGGTGGCGGTCGGCACGGGGCGGCCCTTCCAGGTGCCGTCGTTGGTCGGGCTCGCCGCCCGCGCGCCGTACATGCACACCGGCTGCGCGCGCACGCTGCAAGACCGCTTCAGCCCCGAGTGCGGCGGCGGCGACCTGCACGGCCGCACGTCGCACCTCACGCAGGAGCAGGTGCGCGACCTGGTCGCCTACCTCGAGACGCTCTAGGCGCGATGCGAACGCCGGGCCCGACTCCCAAGCCGGAGTCGGGCTCGCATCAGCCTGCGCGCGTTGCCGCCTGGGGCCGCACCAGCGCGAGCACCGCCGAGACGTCCACCGGCTTGGCGAAGCACGCGTTGGCGCCGGCGTCGCGCGCCTTCTCCTCGACCTCGGCGTCGTGCCGCGCGGTCATCGCCAAAAGCTTCAGGTTGGCAAACGCCTTCCGCGCGCGGACGCGGCGGCAGATCTCGAACCCGTCCACGTCGGGCATGAACAGGTCGAGCAGCACCGCGTCGGGCCGCACCTCGTTGAGGAGCAGCAGCGCTTCGATGGCCGAGGAGACGCACACCAGCCGGAGCCCCTCGCCGTGAGAGCGGAAGGCGCGCTCGAGCGAACGCAGCACCTTCGGCTCGTCGTCGACGACCAGGAGGACCGGCGCGTCGCCGCCGAGCTCCTGCGGAACGGGCATGCCGTACTGGCGTAGGAAAACCCGCAGGTCCGACTCGCGAACGCGGCGGTGGCCGCCGGGCGTGCGGTAGGCCAACAGCAGGCCTTTGTCGACCCATTTCGAAACGGTCGACGGGTCTACCTGAATGATCTGCGCGACGTCGTGGGTGGTGTAGGTCGGCTCCATGGATCGATATTTTCGCGTTTCTTGCGAAAGTATACCAGCACTGCATTGACGGGTGTAGCTCGGCCGCCCGTCAACCCCGGTCTCTTTGTCGGGGGGAGTCAAACCAGATGACAGGGCGGTTGTCCACGCAAGAAAAGCGGCCGTTCCGGTCAGGGCCGAGGCGGGCACCCACCGTGCGTCAGCACGCGGGTCGGAAGCCCGCGGGCGTTGACGGCAACCGCGATCGGCCCGACGGGCGTCCCGCGCGATGGCAGCCGGAGCTCGGCCGCGCGTTGCGAGCCGTGCGAGCCCGACGCATCCTCGCGCCATGAAAGTAGAACGTTGGGACGTCGCGCGCGACGGAGCGCTCACCGAGCAGGCCTTCCGCCGCAAGCTGGAGGCGAAGGGCTATCGCGTCTCGCGCTACGTCTATCCACCGGGGACCGTGTTCGACTTCCACGTCCACGGGCACGACAAGATCGACGGCGTGCTGTCCGGCCGGTTCCGCATGACGACCGACGAGGGCTCGGTGGTGCTCGAGGCTGGAGATGCGCTCTACGTGCCCGCGGGGGCGCGCCACCGCGCCGAGGTCGTGGGAGATGCGCCCGTGGTGAGCCTCGACGCGGAGAAGGGGTAGGAGCGGTCAGTTCGGCCGACCCTCGCTGTCGTCGACGGCGCTGAGTTGGAACTGGAGATCCGAGAACTCGATGAGGCCGGCCCACGACCAGAAGACGCCCGGCCTCGAGGCGCTCGCCCGCGCGTGCACTGCTCCGGAAGGGGCCTCTCGCAGCTCGAGCCGCGCCGGCACGAGGCGCATCCACAACGTGTCCAGCGGGGAGATGTCACCGTCGGCCGTCTGGAGCGATCCGTCGACCCGCAGGTCCACCTTCAGCTCCACGTCGATGACGCCCGGCTCCTTCCAGTCGGCGCGGGCCGAGACGGGAGACGCCAGCCGCGCGCGCTGCTGAACGAGCCGGATGCCATCGGGCGGAAGCTGCTCGGGCGTCAGCACGATGTCCTCGAGCCAGACGTCGGCCGCCTCGAGGCTCACCGATTCCCCGTCCACGCGGACCACCAGGTGCCCGCGGCGCAGCGCCAGCGGAACCGGCGACGGCGCTTCGTCGTGCAGCATGCGCCGCGAGCCGAACTGCCCGCCGAGGTGGCGCCATGTCGTCGTTGAACAGCCTGAGCCTGCTTCTGGTGCCGTTGGCGCCAAGCTCCTGCCGGTGGTGGCCATCGTCCTGATCCACCGCAAGGCGCTGCGCCCGCGCGATGGGCTGCTTCTGGCCGCATTTGCCGGCGTCGGGTTCGCCGCGGCCGAGCTCGCGGTGCTGTTCTGGGAGGGCGAAGTCACGGCCGCCGAAGCACTGGCCCGCGCCGCGGCTTCGCCGGTCTCGCACGCCTTGTTCGCCGCGCCGTCCGGGCTCGGGCTGGCGGCCTGGGTGGTTCGGGCGAGGCACCTCCCGTTCGCGCTCGGCCTGACGACGTCGGTCGGCTCGCACGCGCTGTACGACCTGGCGCTGGCCCGCTCGGCGCTGCCGAACACGCTGGCGGCGGCGACCGTCCTGGCGTTGCGGATCTGGCTCCTCGTCCGCACCGAGCGGCGGCCGGCCCGGGCAGCCCAGACCGCGCAGGGGTAGACTGACGCCGCCGTGCGCATCGCGCTTTTCAGCTTGCTCCTCGTCGGCGTCGGCTGTGGTGCACCGACGGGCCACCCGCCGCATGAAGAGGACGGCGGCGTCGACGGCGGAGTGGATGCGGGGCACCGCGCGGGACCGGCCCTCGAAGCCTGCGCCTCGGGCGTCGCCGACGTCGACTCCATCGCGAAGGTGGTCGAGCGGCTGAACTCGCTGCCACCGCCGGTGAGCGTCGCCTGCTTCGTCGCCGGCCTGCGGCGGCCGCTGAACATCGTCGCGGCCGACAGCAACCTCAGCGCGCAGCCCGCGGCCAGCGCGAAGAGCCCACGCATCTTCCTGCTCCAGCCCGGAATCGTGCTCAGCGTGGTGCCGGAGGGAGCTGGCGCCAAGGTGATGGAGATGGGCCAGTGGGTGACGAACAAGCGGACGGTGAAGGGCGAGCTGGAGATGCCCGTCACCGGGCCGCTCGCGCCGGACGCTCCGCTGAAGCACGTGGCGCAGTCGAACGACACGACCACCTGCGCCATCTGCCACCGCGCCGAGGAGCCATACCCCGGCATTCCCGGCGGGTACGCGTCGGCCGCCTTCCGCCCCAACCCCGGCCAGGAGGTGAAGGTCGGAGCCCTCGCCGCCGAGCACCGGGCGTGCATCGACCTTGGCGACACCTCCGAGCGCTGCGCGTTGTTCCACGCGCTGTTCGACTTCGGCCAGGTGCGCCAGGGAGCCTTCTCGAGCGCGGTCGAGCTGTTCATACAGTGAGCAGCGGCACGCGGCGGGCGCCGGCCGCCTTTCTCATTGCCAACAGCTCGGGATTCCGTACAGAAAAGGCGAAAGCGATTGCATCGGGTGTCGAGAGCCATCTCTACTGACATCGAGACAGATCAACACATCCCAAGGAGCCATTCATGGCATCGTTCGAGGCCGCCATCCGAGACATGATCCGCGACGAAGTGGCGCGCGCGGTCGCGCCGATTCAGAACGTGGTGGACCGCCTCGCGCCGCTGGCGCGGGCCTTCGGCGCAGCGCCGAGGAGCACGACGACCCGCCGGAACGGAGTCGGAGGCACAAGGAGGGTTCGCGGCTCGCAGAACAGGCCGTGCGCCCTCATCGACTGCGGGCGGCCCGCGCGCAGCAAGGGCTATTGCGCCGCGCACTACCAGAAGTACCGGAACCTGGCGCGCACCAACCGGCTGCCGCCCGACTGGAAGGAGAACGCCGAGCCGGGCACCGTGCAGGACGTCGTCCTGCCGCGCGGGCGGGCCGCGGCGAAGCTCAAGGCGGCCGCGAAGAAGTAGGCCGTCTCAGAGCACGACCTGCAGCCTGCGCCGCATCTCCGGCACCAGCTCGTTCTTGGGGCCGAGGTGCTCGAAGAGCGTCAGCATCGCCAGGCGCGCGCCGTCGTCCCTGAACTTCCGGTTGCGGGTGACGATCTCGAGGAACTCCTCGAGCGCGCCGCGCCATTCGCCCCTGGTGGCCAGCGAGCAGGCCAGCGCCCAGCGGGCCTCGAGGTCGTTTTCGTTGGCGCTCAGCGCGCTCCGCGCCTTCTGCTCGCCCCCGTAGGCCGCGGCGTCGCGGGCCAGCGCCACCCGCCGTGCGAGGACCGAGGCGCGTTCCGCCTCGGGCGCATTGGGCGCGATGCGCTTCAAGATCGTCTCGGCCTCGTCGAGAGCGCCCCGCTCGAGCTTGAGCTCGGCCAGCGCCAGCGCCGCGCGAGAGCCCACCTCCGCGTCGTCCAGGAGCGCCGCGAGCGTGCCCTCGACCTTCGCATCGCCAGGGTTCAGCGACGCCAGACAGGCGTCGAGCCGCTGCCGCGCTTCCGACGGCACCAGCGCGGCGAGCCAGGTCCGGACGAACCTTGCGTCGCGCGCACCTTCGAATTGGGCCACCACCTCGCCATTGCGGAACGCCTTCACCGCGGGGATGCCGCGGATGCCGAATTGCCGCGACAGCCCAAAGGCTCGGTCGACGTCGATCTTCGCGAGCTCGACCCGGCCACCGAGCGCGGCGATCTCCTGCTCGAGGATGGGCCCCAGAAACCGGCAGGGGCCGCACCACGGCGCCCAGAAGTCGACCACCACGGGCACCTCGCGCGAGCGCTCGAGCACTTCGCGCTCGAAGGCCGACTCCAACACGTCCTTCACGTAGGGTGAGTTGCTCATCTCTGAGTGCACTTCTACCGCAGGGCGGCCGGCTTTCACCCGCCTTGACCGGTGCGGCGGCTCACGCGCTCGCGATGGCCGTCAGCTTGCGCGACGCGAGCACCGTGTGCACCTCGCGCACGCGCCCTTCGCCATCGGCTTCGATTCGCAGCACGGCGATCGGCGCGTCTTTCGGGCGTTCCGATTCGAACCACGCCACCACCGCCGGAAAACCGTTCAGCGTTTTCAATTCCGCGCGCCGCGGCACGCCGCGGATCTCGAGCAGCCTCAAGAGGAAACGGGCCACCTTCGCCGCCCCGATGACTGGCACTCGGGCCGCGAGAAACTCGCCGCCGCCATCGGAGAGATGCCGCACCGACGTCGCCAGCTCGCGCTCGACGGCGGCCACGTCGTTGGTCAACAGCGCAGACATCAGCCGCTCGAGCGCGGCCCGGTTGCGCCGTTGCATCTCGCGCGTTGGCACACTGCGCGCAGCGTCGTACGCCGCCATCGCCCTCCGCGCGCGCAGGTGCGTCGTCTTCACGTCGTCCTCGGAGACGCCGAGGGCGTGGGCGGTCTCCTTCACCGAGTAGTCGAAGACGTCGCGCAAGAGCAGCACCGCGCGCTGTTTCGGCGTGAGGGCCTCGAGCGCGAGGAGGAAGCCGAATGACACGCTCTCCAGCAGGTCGTAGCGCCCTTCGGTGGACGGCGGCTCGGCCGAAACGGGCACCGCTTCGTCGTCGGTCTCGATCGGCGAAGGCAACCATGGGCCGACGTAGCCCTGGCGCTTCCTCCGCCGGAGCGCGTCGCGGGCCAGATTCAGCGCCACTTGCGTCAGGTACGGCTTGATGGGTGCATCGAGCCGAGGCGGCTTCGCCAGCGCGCGGGCGAACGTCTCCTGCACCAGATCGTCCGCGTCGGCTGCGACCCCCGTCATGCGGTAGCACAGGCCCCACAGGAACGGACGGTGTTCCCAGAGGTGTGCCTCGTCGAGCGGCATCGGCCCACTCATCTCACGCCGCGGCCCGGCAAGCACCCTTCAGGATTCGTTGCGCCGCCTCGGCCGCGCTCGCCAGCGCCGCGTCCGCGAGCATGCCCTCGGCGCCGACCCAGTCTCCGGCCAGATAGACGCCCGGAATGCCCGCGGCGTCGACTCCAGGCCGGCCAGAGAGCGTGGGCACGGCGTGGGCGACCGTCATCTCGGGCAAGAAGCGCCGCTCTGCCACGAGCTTTCGCCACGTGGGTTGCACCGCATCCATGAGCTCCTCGAGCTGCGAGAGCGCGTTCATGCCGGCGTCGTTCGGCCCCAGATACCGTGCCGTTTGCACCACGTGAATGCCGGAGGGCCCCAGCTTCGCTGCGCCCGAGTGCACCGAGTAGTAGACGGGCCGGTCGATGCCGAGCGCGAACGTCGATCGCGGGCGGGGCAGCTCGCGAAGCGCCAGGTCGAGCACGGCCGCGCGAATCGGCGTGAGCGTGCCGGCCCATCGCTTCAGCTGGGCGCTCCCGGTGAGCCGGACGGCCTCGGCCGGAGGGACGGCCAGCACGATTTCGCGGGCGTTCAGCTCCGAGAGCGATTCCACCTTGTGGCCCTCGATGATGCGCGCTCCGGCGCCCTGCGCCACGCCCCGGAGCGCCTCGACGAGCGATTGCCACCCGCCGTCGACGTAGAGGACCCTCGACCGGATCAGCCGGCGCAGCTGCAACACCGCCTCTTGCGCCGAGAGCGAGTCGGGGTGATTCGCGTACGTGGCCAGCCGGACGAACGCATGCGCCACCTCGCGAACGCGTGGATGCCTGGCCGCGCCCTCGAGCCACTGGCTCACCGTCATGGCTGCCAGCGATGCCGTGTCGACCGTGGCCGACGACGCGAGCAGCCGGCCGAGCTCGAGCTTCTCGGGAAGCGTCAGCAGTGACGTGGTGAGCAGCGATGCGGGCCCGGCCGGAAACGCATGAAGCCGGCCGCCCCACCACGCCAGCGCCCCCGACGCCTTTGGAACCGCTCCGCGCGGCTCGATTCCCAGCGCGCGCAGCACCTCCATCGCCCGTCCGGCGCGATAGAGCGCGTGCGGCCCCAGGTCGAAGCACGCTCCGGCCAGCTCGGTCGTTTGCGCGCGCCCGCCGAGCCGGGACCGCTCGAACACCGTGACCTTGCGACCCGCTCGCGCCAGCAGCGCCGCCGCGGCCAGCCCGGCGATACCTCCTCCGACGACGACTGTGCTCATGGTGGACTCCTCGCGAAGTCACACGCTCGAGCGGGTGAAAAGGTGACACCGGCAGATTTCAGCCCGGAAGCCGCGCGGTTGCGGCCAATCGCCTCGGCTCGCCGAGCAGCCTCGGTCTCGAGCGCAGGATTCAGTCCTGCACGAGCTGCCAACCCAGCATCCGGCGCAGATCGCCGTCGCCGCAGCAGGTGCACCGGTCTTTCGCGTACAGACCGGCCCGGTGCAGCGCCGCCCGGACGGCCTCGCGCCACAGCCGCCACGAGGCCAGGAGCGACGGCCCGAACCACCAACCGTTCAACGAGACGCAGGCGGAGAGGCACCACGCCGCGTGCCACCACCGAATCGGGATGAACAGGACATCGCCCGGCTCGAGCATCGCCTCGAAGCCTTCGGCGCGTGTGACGGCGGGAAAGCGCGAAGGGTCGGGGCAGCGGAGATCGACGGCGCTGAACACGGTCGTCCACTCGTAGATGTCGGTCGGGTACATGTGCCGGCTCTGATCCGGCCCGAACAGGACGAAGCGCTTGCGGCCGTGGATGCAGGCGTGCAGGTTCGGCGCGTCGATGTCGTAGTGGAGTGGCGTGTGAGAGCCGGCTCCGCCCATCCAGAGGCCCGTGTGCACGACGCCGAGGCGGCTGCGGAAGAGCGCGCGGAAGTCGAAGTCGCCGCGGAGGGACGGATTCCGTTGGAGCACCGTCGCGTCCCACGCCAGGTAGAGATCGCCGCGGCCGCAGAGCCCATCGGCGGGCCTGCCGCGCATCCAGTCGACGAACGCGGCCATGCGCGAAGAAACCGCGTTGCGCCGCGTGAAGTCGTGCAGTGAGACGAGCTGCTCGCCCATCGCTGCGGCGAAGTACTCGGGCGTCCACTTCGACAGCGCGGGCCAGTGCCGAATCAGGCCCCGGAATACCACCGGCTCTCGCCGTCGCATCGCCGCGGGCACCACATCGGGCCCGCCGCCGTCGATGCGCTCGATGGGGCGAAGGAGCGGACCGCTCACGGTGCCATCTCCCGGGCGAGCGCGCGCTTTGCCATGCGGGCCAGGGCGGCGGAGACGATTGCGGTGATGGCCAACGCGATCGCCAGAAACCAGGCGTGACGCGCGCTCTCGGCCGCGGCGGCGGCACCGCCGAATGCTCCGAGGAGCACGAAGAGCACGGTCCAGGGCAGGCTGCCGACGGCAGAGCCCAACAGGAAGCTCGAAGTAGACACTCCCGTCAGCCCGAGCGCGTAGTTGAGAACGTTGTACGGCGCGAGCGGCGACAGGCGGAGGAGCGTCACCGCCCTGAAGCCATGCGCGGCGAACATGCCATCGAGGGCCTTCAGTCGCGGAGCGCGCTCCAGTTGCCGTTCGGCCCAGCGGCGTCCGACGGAACGCGCGACCCGGAAGCAGAGGTAATCGGCGACGAAGCTCAAGAGGACGACCAGCAGCGTCCCGGTCAGCGGTCCGTACAGGAGGCCGGCCGCGATGCACATCGGAGTGCTCGGCGTCATGAGCAGCGTCGCCGCGACGAATGCGATGGCGAACAGCGCGAGGCCGCCGGGGCCCGCGAGCGCCGGCGATTCGGCGATGCGTGCGATGGGAGCATGCGAGACCGCGCAGAGGGCGACGAGCGCTCCGAGCGCGACCAGTCCGAGGGCAGCTCGCAGTCTGCTCATTCCGACCTCCGGAACGCGCACGATGGCAACTCTTCACGCGGGGCAACGACGTTCGAGACGACGCCCAAAAAAGGCGCGATGAGGCTGGCCGTTCGGCTCAATGCGCGCACGCCCGACGTGAGCGGAACCGCGCGTGCGCCGACGGAGGCCTTGACCCGGGTGGCCGTGCGGCCGAAGTGGACCGAGCGCGCTCCGATTCGAATGGCATGCTCGATGTCGTCGTAGAGCATGTTGCGAAACAAAGACAATTCCTGTCGCTTTGGATCGCAACCCATGTGGTAGCTTTCGAGCACTGCCCCGCGGCGGAAGCGCGTGTTGAACGCAACCATCTCGTCGCCGAGGAAGTAGCCGACGAGGGAGAAGCCTGTGCCGAGGCGCTCCTTGAATCGGGCGAAGGCAGTGGCTTTGAGCAGCGAGGGGAGCACCTGGGCGCGCGACAGGACCGCCGCGTACAGCGCGTCGATGTGGCCCGACCACCGGCGGATGTCGGCGGAGCCCAGCTCGCGGCGGACCACGCGCGACGCCGCTTCGCGCGAACGACGGAAATGGCCGCGGCACTTCGACCTGAGGGCTCGCGCGTAGTCGTCGATCGAGCGCCAATGCGGAGCGAGGTCGAGCACCATCGCCGCATCGATCGGCAGCGGCCGGAACGGAGACGGAATCACCTCGCCTTCGACGAAGTCCTTCATCCACCAGAAGTCGGGGCGACGACGCTCGTCGGAGGAGAGGCGCTCCATCGCGGCGGCGAGCGCGTCGTAAGCAGCGCGCTCATCCACGTGCGGACCGACGCAGAAGCCATGCTCTCCGCTGACGAAGACGTTTCCGCACAGGAGCACGCGGGCGCGCACGCCGCCGAGCGCGATGGAGCACGCCGTTCGCAAGGCCCGCCGCGACCAGGATTCGCCGTCATCGGGCGCCGTGTGCCCGAGCGAGAGGTCGACCAACTGGAATGCGGCGACCGCGGCGACGGCGCCGCGATCGCGGAAGATGGCGTACCGCGGCTCGATGACGGGTGGTCGGCTCTCCTCGAGGGCCTGCAGGTACGCGGCTCGCAGGAAGAGTCGCTCGGGCGGGAGCACCTCGTCCCAGTCCTGAGGGAGCGCGCGGGCAGAGTCGAAGAGCTCGACCTCGAGCCGGGAAATGCTGCGGAGACGCGACGCGGGGAACGCCTCCGCCGGTCGGGCCGAGGCATGGGCGGGGAATGTCATCGTGCGGGGCAGCAAGTGCGAGTCTACCGGCCCAGCGACCGAGGTCGCCATCTACCCGACGACACCGATTGCAACCCAGGCGCCCGCCGCAAGTCCGCGAGGCGTGTCCTGGGTGCGCGGCGTGTTGCGCAGACCGAAGAGCTCGTGTGAAGCGTCGTGCCCAAACGCCCCGCGCCGATGAAGTATGCCGAGCAAATCAGAGCAAACTCACAGACTCACCAACACGTGGCCTGGTGGTCTTCGCGAGGTCCAACCAGCAATCTGGCACTCCGGTCATCTCACGACGCCCCTTCACAGCGCAATGAACTCCTCGACGGTGAGGCCAGCATCCCGGATAAGCGCGCGGAGTAGACCGCGGTCAAGCTCGCGGTGCTGTGGGACCGAGAGCGTCACAATGCTGCCGGCCTTCGTCATCATCACGTGACTTCCCTTTTGACGATCGACCTTCCAGCCGGCGCGCTCGAACTTTTTCACGGCGTCGGCGCCGGAGATGACAGGAAGCTGGGGCACGGGGCCGGCGATCTACACCGCGACTTCGACGACTTCCACGCCAGCCGCGCGCGGCGCTGGCGCGCGATCGGCCTGCACTTCGAGCCACCCGGCGATCGCCTCGCGGATGTTGGCGAGCGCCTCGTCGCGCGTCTTGCCTTGGCTGTTGCAGCCGGGGAGCGCAGGACACTCGGCCACGAAGTAGCCGTCCTCGCCCGGATAGATGCGGACCTTCAGCGTCATCGCAGCCCTGCAGTATCCCGCAGTCAGGGACCTGGTCAGGCACTCCGTTTTGCGCGTTGCGAATTCGTCTTCTTACTTCCACCGCTTACGGCATGGAGGCGGCGGGAATCGAACCCGCGTCCGGAAGCCTTCCACCCAACGACCCTACGTGCGTAGCCCACGTTCGGTACTGCCGCGCGTCTCCCATGGGCGGGACTCGCGCGGAGGTTCCCGGCTGATCTCACCGTGCCTCGCCCGGGCACTCGGCACGGCCAGCCCGCATTCTGACGGTCCTACCCCGGCCCACGGGCCGAGACCGGGAGAACCGCGCGCTTGACGCTGATCAGGCAGCGAGCGCGAGCTCAACGTTGTCGTTGGCCTTTGTGTTTTGCCCCGCGGATTTACGAGCAGCTGGGCCAGCTCGACACGCGTCGGTGGGTTTCAATGCCCCCGTCGAAACCTTGTCGCCCCCTTTCGTCACCGGAGTCTAACCGCCACGCCCTCCGATTCAATCCGACGGACGGCTGGCCACCGGCCGGACTGACCGTGGAATTTTGTGGGCGCGACGGCCTCCCTCGGTTATGGGGGCGGCCATGTTCCGCGCGCTCCTCTTCGCCTTCGCGCTGGCCGTCGCGGCACTCTCCGGACCGGCGGCCGCCCAGAAGGCTCCGCCAAAGGGCAAGTTCTTCCCCTATTCGATGAAGGTCACCACCCTGCCCAACGGGCTGACCGTCGTCCGGGTGCCTTTCTCCTCACCGGGCCTGGTCGCCTACTACACGGTCGTCCGCGTCGGCTCCCGCAACGAGGTCGAGCCGGGCCACACGGGCTTCGCCCACTTCTTCGAGCACATGATGTTCAAGGGCACGAAGAACTGGCCCGAGGGGACCCGTGAGGCGCTCCTCGGAAAGCTGGGCTTCAACGAGAACGCCTTCACCTCGGACGACGTCACGGTCTACCACGTCAACGGGCCGTCGAAGGGCTTGAGAGAGCTCATCGAGGTCGAAGCCGACCGCTTCAAGAACCTGGAGTACCCCGAGCCGTCTTTCCAGACGGAGGCCAAGGCCGTCCTCGGCGAGTACCACAAGAACGCCGCCAACCCGGCCCTGAAGATGGAAGAGGCCCTCAACTCGACCGCCTTCACGCAGCACACCTACCGGCACACCACGCTGGGCTTCTACGAGGACATCAAGAAGATGCCCGAGTACTACGAGTACTCGAAGCAGTTCTTCGCCCGCTGGTACACGCCGGACAACACGATGATCTTCATCGTCGGCGACTTCGACGACGGTCAGGTGATGTCGCTCGTCCAGAAGCACTACGGCGACTGGAAGGGCAAGGCCGCCAAGGTCGTCATTCCCGCCGAGCCGCCCCAGAAGGCCCCGCGCTCGACGCACGTCGACTGGCCCACGCCGACCCTCAGCCGCCACATCGTCGCCTGGCACACTCCGGCCACGAAGCCGAACACGATGGACGGCGCCATCCAGAACGTGCTGGCACCGTACCTCACGGGGCCGACCAGCCCGCTCTACAAGAAGCTCGTCCTCGAGGATCAGCTCGCCGAGAGCATCGGCTCGGGCTTCTCGGACCACCGCGACCCGACGCTCTTCACGCTCACGGCGACGCTGAAGGACGAGGCGCACCGCCAGAAGGTCGCCGCCGCGTTCGATGCCGCCGTCGCCGAGCTGCGCGCCGGAAAGGTCGACAAGCAGCGCGTCCAGGCGGTCAAGGACAACCTCCGCTACGGCCTGCTCATGCAGCTCGAAACCCCCGACCAAATCGCCGTGCAGCTCGCGTATTACGCCGGAGTGATGGGCACGCCCGACGCCCTCGACGCGCTCTACACCAACATCAGCAAGGTCACCCCGGAGCAGCTCGTGCAGTTCGCGCAGAAGCACCTCGTCGACTCGAACCGCACCACGCTCACCTTCATGCACAAGCCTCAGGGCACGCCGCAGACGGGAGGCCGCTGATGCGCTCGTTCTTCTTCGTCTCGCTGCTCGCCATGGGCTGCGCCACCCCGCAGCCGGTCAAGGACGCCGCCGACGTCGACCTGAGCAAGGCGGTCGCAAAGCCCGCTCCGCCAGAGCCGCCACCGCCGCCAAAGCCCGAGCCGGTGCCGGCCAGGCCCCTTGTGCGCCCCGAGCCGATGCACACGGTGCTCCTGCCGGTCGCCGACAAGCCCATCGTCAGCTTCCGCCTGGTGTTCCACGCGGGCTCGGTGGACGACCCGAAGGGCAAGGAAGGCCTCACCGCGCTCACCGCCGCCGTGATGAGCGAGGGCGGCACGAAGGAGCTCAGCTCGTCCGAGCTCCTCGAGGCGCTCTTCCCCATGGCCGCCGAGCTCTCGGCCAGCGTCGACAAGGAGCTCACCGTCTTCGAAGGCCGCGTCCACAAGGACCGCCTCGAGCGCTTCTTCGACATCTTCTCCGACGTGCTCTTGGAGCCGCGCTTCGACCCGAAGGAATTCGAGCGGCTGAAGACGGACGCCATCAATCACGTGAAGAACGACCTGCGCGGCGAGGACGACGAGACCTTGGGCAAGGTGGCGCTCGACGCCCTCATCTACGAGGGGCACCCCTACGCGCACTTCCAGGGTGGCACCGTCGACGGGCTTACGGCCATCACCCTCGACGATGTCAAGGCGCACGCTCGGCAGGTCTTCACCCAGGACCGGCTGGTCATCGGCCTCGGCGGCGCCGTCGACGAAGCGCTCGCCGCCAAGGTGAAGCAGCGGCTCTCGGCCCTGCCGGAGACCGGCGCTCCGCGCAAGGAGCTGCCGCCCGCCCCAGGCTTCAAGAATCGCGCGCTCATCCTGCAGAAGGACGCGCTGTCGACCGCCGTGTCCATGGGCTACGCGTTCGAGCTCCGCCGCGACCACCCGGACTACTTTCCGGTGGCCTTCGCCGCGAGCTACCTGGGCGAGCACCGGCAGTTCCACGGCGTGCTGTTCCAGGAGATCCGCGAGAAGCGCGGGCTGAACTACGGCACCTACGCCTACGCCGAGCACTTCCACCAGGCGGGCTGGTCGACGCTCCCGCGCGTCAACGTGGGCCGCACCGTGCAGGACTTCTCCATCTGGATTCGCCCCGTCGAGCCGCAGAACGCCGTCTTCGCCACGCGCGGGTCCGTCTACTTCCTCACCAAGCTGTTGAACGAGCCGCTCCCGGCCGAGCGCTTCGAGACGGCCCGGGGCTTCCTCATCGGCCTCACCCGGTTGTGGGAGCAGACGGATCAGCGCCGGCTGGGCTACGCCATCGACGACGTCTTTTACGGCACGCCCAACTTCCTCGAGCAATACCGGCAGGCGCTCGCCAAGATGACGCCCGAGCAGGTGCAGGAAGCGGCCCGGCGCCACCTCTCGCCCGAGAAGCTGAACTTCGTCTTCGTCACCAAGGACGCCGCGGGCCTCGAAAAGGCCCTCGAGACGCAGCCGGCCTCGCCCATCCGCTACCCGACGCCGAAGCCCAAAGAGGTGCTCGAGGAGGACGAGCGCATCGTCGGGCTCGAGCTGCCCATTCACCCCGAGGCCATTCAGGTGCTCCCGGCGCAAACCTTCATGCAGCGGTAACGCCCCCTCGCGGCTGATTTTTCGGACCACCGCCATTGCGAAGTGGATGACGGTCGCAAGCCCTTGTAGCCTCTTTGGCGGTCATGCGACTCGCCACTTTGGTGGTCCTGGCTGCCACGGCGGCCCACGCCACGCACGACCCGTTCGCGCGTGGCATCGACTTGGTGCCGGTGAAGCCCACGGCCGGAGCGAGGAGCGGCATCGCGCTCGAGGGCGCGAGCCTGCCGGATCCGAAGAGCTGGCGCTTCGCGCTCATGTTCGATCTGAACGTCGGCGTGCTGGCGCTGAAGCGAGGGCAGGAGAAGCTCGGCGACCTGATGCCCTTCCGCGGAGATCTGCACCTGCTCGGCGCCTGGCAGATTCACCGCCGGGTCGAGCTGGCCGCGCACCTGCCGATCACGTTCCTGCAGCTTCCCAACTTCGGTCTGCTCGAGCGCGAGGGCTACACGGGCGAGCGCGCGCCGTCGCCTTTGGGCCTCGGTAGCGTGCGGCTTCTGCCGCGCTTCTCCATTCTCCGCACCGACCAGTTCCCCATCGGCCTGGTGGGCATCGCCGAGATCCGCCTGCCCAGCCCGTCGGCCAAGGAGCTCGTCGGCGAGTTGGGTCCGGTCTTCGCGCCGCGCCTGGCCGCGGAGATGCCGGTCGGCCCATTGCGCGTGCTCGCCACCATGGGCTACCGGCTCAGGCCCTACCACGCGCAGTATTTGAACCTGTTCCTCGGCAACGAGTTCGTCGTCGGCGGCGGCGCCATCGTGGGCCTGCCCGACTTGAAGCAGCTCACCGACGTGAAGCTCATCGGCGAGATGCACCTGGTCACCCCGACCGAGGCGCCGTTCACCTTCGACAAGGCCGACTCGCTGAAGACCCCCTGGGAGCTGCTCGTCGGTGCGCGCGCCCGGGTGAAGGGGAATTGGGGCGTCGAGCTCACCTTGGGGCGCGGGCTGGGCACCACCAGCGGCTACGGCCGCGAGACGTTCCGCGCGATGGTCGGCGTGCGCTACGACTTCGAATTCCAGGATCGCGACGGCGACGGCATTCCCGATCACCTCGACAAGTGCCCGGACGACCCCGAGGACTTCGACGGCTTCCAGGATCAGGACGGCTGCCCCGAGTGGGACAACGACAACGACGGCGTCCCCGACAAGGAGGACGGCTGCCCGATGGATCCGGGCCCGAAGGAGTACGACGGCTGCCCGGACCGCGACGGCGACCAGGTGCCCGACAACGTCGACAAGTGCCCCGACGAGGCCGGCGTGCCCGAGGCCGAGGGCTGCCCGGTGCAACCCGAGGTGGTGCTCGAGAGCGACCGGCTCCGCGTCAACGGGCAGATTCTCTTCGAGACCGCCGAGGCCACCATCAAACCCGAGTCGTTCAAGATGCTCGACGAGGTCTACAAGGTGCTCGCCGAGAACCCCGAGGTCGGGCCGGTGCTCATCGAGGGCCACACCGACAACCGCGGCTCGCGCGAGTACAACAAGGGGCTCTCCGAGCGCAGGGCCAAGGCGGTCGTCGACTATTTGGTCAAGAAGGGCATCGCCAAGAAGCGGCTGAAGTGGGCGGGCTACGGGTTCGACCGGCCGGTGGCCGACAACTCCACGCCGCTGGGCCGCGCCAAGAACCGGCGCACCGAGTTCAAGCTGGTCAGCGAGGACAGCACCGAGGGGAAGCAGGAGAAGTAGGAACCCTATTCGAGGGCCTGCTCGACCCAGCGCCTCAGCTTCGTTTCGGAGACCTGGCTCGAGTAGGCCTGCACGATCTTCCCCTCGCGGTCGATGAGGTAGAGCGTCGGCAGCACGCGCACGCGGTACTGCGACTGCACCGGCCAGTCGGCGAACGCTGCGTACGGCGCCAGGTCGGGCACGCGCTGGTTGACGAAGGCGTCCACCACCGCGGCCTGCTCCTCCTCGTCGACGTTGGCCGCCACGAAGACCAGGCCCTTCTGCTCGTACTCGCGCGCCACCTTCACCAGGTACGGCATCTCGGCCACGCACGGCGGGCACCACGTGGCCCAGAAATCGAGCAGCACGACCTTGCCCTTGAGCTGCTCGAGCGAGACCTGCCCGCCCGCGTAGCGCTGCAGCGTGAAATCCGGCGCCGGAGTACCCTCGGGCAGCAGCGCGCGCCCCTTCGCCTCCATCACCCCGAGCACCAGCGCGCGCGATAGCAGCCCGGCGACGAGGAGCCCCGTCAACGCGCGCCCGACCGCTCCGTCCTTCTTCCGCGGCTGCGTCACTCAATACCCTCGCTTCACCAGCGCCCGGTGCACGCGGCCCAACAGACGCCGCACGAGTCTCTTCAGCCACGGCCGGCGCTCGACGAATTGCGATGCCGCCGGCCCGACCGAATAGTAGCCGTGCAAGAGCGCCGCGCCGAGCGTCGACGGCAAGAGCACCTCGTCGCGGAAGCGGCGGAACGCCTCCAGCTCGGCCGCTCCCTCGCCGAAGACGGAGGTGGCCAGAAAACACGGGCCCGATCGCGACAGCCACAAGACCCGCCCGGTCGACAGGTTCAGCACGCCCAGAAGCTGCTTGTCGGGCCGGTACAAAAACGCCAGGAAGTCGCGCCGCGCCACCGACAGCTCGGCGCCGGCCGGATCCGTCATCTCGAGCCGGGAAGCGCCCCCCGACGGCTCGTCGAGCCGAAACGTCCAGTGCCGGCCGTCGCGCGACACCTCGCGCACGAAGGCGAAGTACGCCACGAAATCGGTGCGGCACCGGACGCAGGTGAAGGTCTGCACCGCGTGCTCGGGAGCGAACGCGTACTCGCCGGTGGCGCGGCACGTCGCGTTCGGGCAGGCGAGCTTCACCTGCACGCGCGAAGGCTCCCGCGGATCATACCGGGACCGACCGCTGGCCCGGTCGTACACGGGCAGAGGCTGCTCGTCGGAGAGGCTCCAGAGCTGGGCCGAACGGTTCGCCGCGCGGTCGAGCTCCTTGGCGCGAGCGTACGCCGGCTCGGCCGCGGCCAGTCGCCCCTCGGCGACATGACAGAGCGACTCGAGGTAGGCACCGAGGACCTCGCCCAGGTGTGCCGTCGACGGCTCGTCGGACCTGAGCCGCGACGCCGCCAGGCACCGCGCGTACAGAAGCTGCCCTTTCTCGAGCAGCTCCCGCGCTGAAGCCCGCAGGGGATCCTCCGCGCGGCGGTACAGGGGCGGCTCGGGCACGGCGTCGAAGAAGGCGAGGCAGTCCGAGCGCAACCGCTCGAGCGCAGCGTCGTGCCACACCTCGCGCTCGAGCGACTTCGAGGCCCGCTCGGCCTGCTGGAACAGCTCCGCAGCCTCCACGCGCCATTCAGGCACCGGGCGACGGGCCGCCGGCAAGCGGAAAAAAACTGGCGGGCGCCGTGTGTGCTGATGTAGTCACAGGTAAGCTGCGGTTCCGCCCTCGAGGAGGTCCCCCATGGCATTCATCCGTTTCCTGCTCTGGACGTCGTTCTGCATCGGGTTCGGCGTGTTCCTGGCGCGCTACGAGGTGAACGGCCAGACGCCTTTGGGTCACCTCGAGCGGCTGTGGGCCAAACGAGCCATCGCCCAGCCGAGCGAGCAGCACGCGCCCGAGGACCGGGCGCAGGTCAACCGGCTCATCGCCGGTCGGCGCGCGAAGTAACCCTCGACAGGCAGCTTCTGCCTTCGCTATGCGGCGCGCGTGCAGAGAGGTTTCGAGCAGCGCGGCCGGATGGTGGTCGGCGCGTTGATGATCGCCATTCTGGCGCTGACGCTCATCTTCCTTCAGCAGCGCTTCGACCAGAGCGATCTGGACAAGGCCGTGGCCATGCTCGCCGAGAAGCCCGACGGCGGCTGGTCCGTGGCCGAGGAGCTCGACGCCCGAGGCGGAGCGTCGTCGGCCATCTGTTCGCCGCGCATCGTCTCTTCGTTCCGCGGCACGCTCGAGGTCTCGTGCACGGCCGGCGCGTCCGAGCCCTATCGCTTCGGCGTCGATCTGGTGCGGCACACGGTGAAGCCGCTGAATGCCCAGGCCGAGGAGCTGCTCGAGGCCGTCGAGCGGAGGAACGCGGGCGGTGCGCCCGACTCCGGCGTTGACCCTGCCGGCGCGGGCTCCACTGACGGGGGCTGAACAGGGCCGCGCTCGGAGCCGCCCTTCCTGGGAGTGGCGACGCGACCTACCTTCGTCTCGGGCGGAGGTGCGGTATG
>FWPU01006404.1_pt1 | contig 23606 bp, 15 predicted proteins | sample 2228361 | NCBI WGS metagenome assembly FWPU01 (sample SAMEA103939777, study PRJEB20133) | metagenome
CCCATGACGTGACGGGCGGTGTGTACAAGGCCCGGGAACGTATTCACCGCACTATGGCTGACGCGCGGTTACTAGCAACTCCGACTTCATGGAGGCGGGTTGCAGCCTCCAATCCGAACTGTGACCGGCTTTCCAGGATTCGCTCCGCCTCACGACTTCGCCCCCCTCTGTACCGGCCATTGTAGCGTGTGTGTAGCCCTGGATATAAAGGCCATGCTGACTTGACGTCATCCCCACCTTCCTCCGGTTTCATACCGGCAGTCTCGCTAGACACCTGTAACTAGCGACAAGGGTTGCGCTCGTTGCGGGACTTAACCCAACACCTCACGGCACGAGCTGACGACAGCCATGCAGCACCTGTGACCGCTGCCCAAAGGCTCGTTCCCCTTTCGGTTCACTACTACGGCCATGTCAAACCCAGGTAAGGTTCTTCGTGTCGCATCGAATTAAACCACACGCTCCGCTGCTTGTGCGGGCCCCCGTCAATTCCTTTGAGTTTTAGCCTTGCGACCGTACTCCCCAGGCGGGCGACTTAACGCGTTCGCTTCGGCACGGATGGGTTTCATACCACCCACACCCAGTCGCCATCGTTTACAGCGTGGACTACCGGGGTATCTAATCCCGTTCGCTCCCCACGCTTTCGCACCTCAGCGTCAGGTGCGGGCCAGGGTGCCGCCTTCGCCACTGGTGTTCCTCCCGATCTCTACGCATTCCACCACTACACCGGGAATTCCACACCCCTCTCCCGACCTCAAGCCCCGCAGTCTCGAACGACCTCCCCCAGTTAAGCCAGGGGCTTTCACGTCCGACTTGCAGAACCGCCTGCGTGCCCTTTACGCCCAATAAATCCGGATAACGCTCGCACCCTACGTTTTACCGCGGCTGCTGGCACGTAGTCAGCCGGTGCTTCTTCCTGGAGTACCGTCCTCCCTCGTCCCCCAGAAAAGGAGTTTACAACCCGAAGGCCTTCTTCCTCCACGCGGCGTTGCTGGGTCAGGCTTCCGCCCATTGCCCAATATTCCTCCCTGCTGCCTCCCGTAGGAGTCTGGCCCGTGTGTCAGTGCCAGTGTGGCTGATCATCCTCTCAGACCAGCTACCGATCATCGCCTTGGTAGGCCTTTACCCCACCAACTAGCTAATCGGCCGCAGGCCCCTCCCAAAGCGCCTCATCGGCTTTCCTCCACCACTCGCACGATGGAGCTCATGCGGTATTAGCTCCCCTTTCGAGGAGTTATCCCCCACTTCAGGGCAGGTCACCCACGTGTTACTCACCCGGACGCCACTAGCCCCAACCCGAAAGTCAGAGCCCGTTCGACTTACATGGGTTATGCACGCCGCCAGCGTTCATCCTGAGCCAGGATCAAACTCTCCATCACGATACCTAAACAGCCTCTCGGCTGCTCCCTCTACCACTCGCTTCCTGGGCCCTCACGCTTCCTTACCTCTCCCTGCCACTCTTCAGTTGTTAATGTGCCCTCAGGGACCCCTATCTTACCACACCACCCCCACACTGTCAAATCAACAACGCCAACCCCACTCATCACACACCAACAACGCCCGGCAATAACCTCACTCAGTTGTCGCTATCTTACCATCCTCACCCCTGATCTGTCAAAACTGACCGCCTACCCGATCACATCTCCCGACGCCCCTCCAAAGCACGAGCCAATGTGACTTCATCCGCATACTCAAGGTCGCCCCCAACCGGAAGACCACGCGCCAAACGCGTCACGCGGACCGGCCATTGCGCGAGTTGACGCGCGATATACATGGCCGTCGCCTCGCCCTCCAGATTGGGGTTGGTAGCCAGCACGACCTCACGCACCTCCCCCGACGCTACACGGCTCAAAAGGTCCGCGATTTTGAGATCTTCTGGTCCGATCCCGTCGATGGGCGAGATGACGCCGTGTAACACATGGTACACCCCGCGATACTGGCGCGTTCGCTCGATCGCCAGCACGTCCAGAGGCTCTTCGACCACGCAAAGCAGGCCATGATCGCGCCCCTCATCCGCGCAGATCGCGCAAGGGCTGGTTTCTGTGATATGATGGCAGCGTTCGCAAAAGGTGACGCGCGCCTTGAGGTCGCGCAGCGCCTCCGCCAGATCCGTCGCAACCTCCTCCGGCGCGCGCAACAGGTAGAACGTCAGCCGGGCGGCCGTCTTCGGCCCGATGCCAGGCAGACGCACGAACGCGTCGATGAGACGCGAGACCGGCCCCGCCACCAGCTCCATTGGTCCCCCCTAGAACAACCCCGGAAGGTTCAACCCACCCGTGAGAGAGCTGAGACGTTCATTGGCCAGGCCCTGGGACTTCTCAATCGCCTCGTTGACTGCGGCCACGATCAAATCCTGGAGCATCTCCACATCATCAGCGCTGACGGCCGCGGGATCGATCTTGACAGATTGCAGACGCTGATGCCCGGTCATCACGACGACGACTGCCCCACCGCCCACGGAGACCTCGACTGTCTCCTGGCCAAGGGACTCCTGGACGCGCATCATTTCCTCTTGAAATTTCTGGAGCTGCGCCGCCATGCCTCCGCCGCCACCCATCGCACGGCCCATCCCAGACGGGATCCCTCTTCCTTTGCCTTTCGCCATCTGGCAACCTCCCCATGCATGCGACCTGTTCTTCGACGAAAAGAAAACTTCCAGCAACCAGCAGCAATACGACCTCAAAGCTCGGCCACGCGACCCCGGATGGCCGCTAGGGCGATAACTTTTCGGCCCGAGCCCCCAACTCGCTCACGGCTGCCCTTACCAATGGGTCGATCTCATTGCCCTCCGAGGGTTCCGTCCCTTGAGTTCTCTCGCCGGGTCGGTAGTGCTCTTCGGGCACGTAACGGACAGTATACGGCGAGCCAAACACGTGCTCTAGGGCGCGCTCCAGCGCGGCGACCACTGCCGGCTGCCGCAAGATCGTCTCAACAGAGTAGCGGCCCTGCTCTTGATAGCCGATGATCACCTCCTGGCCCTCTACTGCCAGGAACCGCACACCCCGCCGTGAGGAAAGCACCCCCACAGCAGCCGGACTGGTGGTCTGTAACTCCTGGCGGATCATGTTCCAGGATGCGCGCAACTGCTGGAGCTTATCCTGGCCAGATGCTCCTGCTGCTCCAACGCTGGGCGCCTTCCGTTCTTGCGATTCTCGCTGGTCTGACGGCGCGGGCTGCGGCTCCGGCGCTGCGACTCTCTCAGGAGGAGTTTCAGAAGAGAGCGGACCTGCAGTTACTGCAGAAAGCGCTGCAGACGCGCTGGCGACACCCATCGGTTCCGCTGTCGGCTGGGCGGCGGCTTCGATGAACGCCAATTCCAGAGGAAGTTGCGGCTGCAGGCTGGTTCGCAGCTCTGCTGCCGCCTGGCTGAACAGGCGGATCGCCTGGATCAGGCGAGGCCGCGAGAACTGCGTGGCCAGCGAACGCATCTGATGAAGGGTGTCAGCATCGACATCGAGCAGAGAGGGGTCGCCGCCGGCCTGGATCAGCAGGACCTCGCGCAGGCAGCTGAGAGTCTGACGCGCCAGCTCGCGCAGCTCGGCCCCCTCGTTGACGAGACGATTGAGCAGGATCAACCCAGCAGCCACATCACCTTTGGCCAGCGCCGCCAGCCATTCACCCACTTTCTGATCAGAGATCATCCCCAATACTGATCGCGCGTGCGCAACGGTGATCTCTCGATCGCCATAGGCGAACATCTGATCCAGCAAGCTCACAGCATCGCGCATGCTGCCCGTGGCCGCGCGCGCGATGAGGGCAAGCGCCTCAGGTTCGGCTGTGTAGCCTTCCGCCTCTGCGATCCGCTTCAAATGATCGGCGATCGCAGCGTTGCTGATCCGGTGGAAGTCGAACCGTTGACAGCGCGATAGGACGGTCGCGGGGATGCGGTGCGGCTCGGTGGTACACAGGACGAAAACGACGTGCGGCGGCGGCTCCTCCAACGTCTTCAGGAGCGCGTTGAACGCGCTGTTCGACAGCATGTGCACTTCATCGATGATATACAGCTTCATGCGCGCTTCGCTTGGGCGGAATCCCACCTTCTCGCGCAGATCGCGTACATCATCCACCGAGGTGTTGGAGGCCGCATCGATCTCGATCAGATCGAGCAGCCGCCCTTCAGTGATCGCCTGGCAGATGGCGCAACGATTGCAGGGACGCGCCTCTGGCTCCGCCAGACAGTTGATGGTTTTGGCAAGAATGCGCGCCGTGCTGGTCTTGCCGGTCCCACGTGGGCCGGCGAAGAGATAGGCGTGCGCCAGGCGACCGTCGCGCAGGGCGTTACGCAGGGCGCGCGTCACATGCTCCTGCCCCACGATCTCATCGAACGATTGCGAACGCCAACGGCGATACAGGGCCTGTCCGGCCACACTGACCTCCCACCTGGCAGATCTCTCTGAACGCAGGACCTGTCAGAGTGTATCACCAGCCCACGCTTCTGGCAAAGCGAAAAGTTTGGCCTTTGGCCTCTCCGAGTCCTTCAGGTATACTGAATGGCATCAGGAAGGCCCAAGAGCAATCGGCAATTGCTCACAAAGACCAGATCGTGTAGCTCGCGGCGTTCTGCAGGAGGTTACCATAAGACGACGATGATCGATTGGCCGATGGTGGGACGGAGCGCTTTATGGATCACAGGGTTGGCGATCGCCCTGGCTACCGCAAGCTACAACGACTGGTGGCGCAGCCTGCACGGGGAGTCGTGGCGCCGCACCTGGAGCACCCCTCGCTTCCTGGCTCCTTTCAATGGGGGGCTGGCCCTGTTCAGCGCTGGATTGGCGTTGTCGAGCAGCCGTTGGTGGGAGATGGCCATATGGGCCGCCTTGGCCCTGGCCTTCATCGTCCAGGCGATCATCTACTGGCGGGCTGGCGTCCTGATGGGGTGGGATAGCGAGCCTGGAGCAGCGTCGCAAGAAGCCGAGTCCCAGGGGAGGAACCAGGAAGAGACCGAGTGACGCCGTTCGTAGCTTCGATCAGCGGCGATGGGTTGTGAGGCGCTGCGCTGAGCGACGGCTTCGAGAGGGCTACACGCCTCAACAAGACCACGCATCGCCTGCGATCATGGGACGATCGGACATACCTCTGCCGCTGTAAAAGTGGGGTTGGCGTAGCCATAGTTGGCCAGCGAGTCGACCGCCTCTGGGTGAGGAGGGGGGCCAGCGACGAAGGCGTCGACGGCAGCGCAGGCGGACGCCATATCTTGGGTTGGCTGATAAGCGCGCCACCAGATATCTGCGATGCGTGCGTAGACCGCGTCCGGATAGGTCGCCAGAAGATCGGCAACCGCCTGTTGGGCCTTGGCCATATCCCCCTGGTAGCCGTAGGCGACGGCCAGACGGAACCCGGCGAACGAGCGAAGTTCGGCCAGCTCATCAGGACGGTCCCAGCAAGCGCGCAGGTTGGCGTCGATCAGGGCGCGCCGATAGAGCGCGATCGCCTGCTCGAAGCCGTCGGCGCGCCCTTCGCGAAGCGCCTGATTGGCGTCGAGCACCACGTGGTAAAGGCAGACCGCGGGATCGTAGATTTGGCTGACGAGCGTATAAGGAGCTCCATCCTGCGAAGCCCAGGTCTCCGTCCAGGCGCGTTGCGGACCAGCCCCCACCGATCCAATGACGCCTCCATAGGCGACGATCGCACGGCCAGCGCCGACAACATCCTCCTGCAGACGGATGACGGCGTTGGCCATGGTGAGTTCGCCGTCGATCCAGTCTTCCCATCCCGTCCCTGTCCATGACAAAACGTGGACCGTTGTAAAGCAGGTGTGGGCGCCGCAGGCAACGGAGTTCCAGGCGACATCGGGACGATCATCCGCATTGATGTCGCCGACCTCCAGGAGTTGGATTGAGTCAGCGGGGTCTGTCTGAAAATCGACAACCCATTCAGGCGCCCGTCGCAAGATGAACAGGCTCTGTTGGGACGAGCGGCCATCCGCCTCGGGCAGATTCGTCAGGATGATGAGGGCTTCGGGAGAGCTGTCGCCGGTCAGCGATAGAAGGCGCAACACATCGGACGACGGCGCGAGCAAGCCGCAGGCGGACAGCCATTCCTCGAATGTCGCCAGATCGCTGGCGGCCGCCAATCGATCGAGGAGCGCAGCGCCATAAGCGGTTGGCTCCTGGGGGCAGGCAGCTTCGGGAGGCGCCGCAGCGGAAGCCCTGGATGGCTGAGAAGGAAGGGGTTGCAACGTCATCGCGCGGCCGGGGATCCACAGGCGTTCGCCACGATAAAGCCAGCCGGAGCGGCGGACCGCCTGGGGGTTGGCCTGTTGGAGAGCGCGGATGCTCATGCCGAAGCGGCGCGCGAGCGTCGTCCATGAGTCCCCCGCCTGCACCGTGTACCAGGCTCCTGTCTGCGCCCCTGGCCGCGGGATCCACAGACGCTCACCTGGATAGAGCCACAGGTTGCGGTGGATCGCGTGGGGATTGGCGCGTTGCAGGGTCGCCGCGGGGATGGCGGTGCGCGCTGCAATGGAGGCCCATGAATCGCCGCGCCGAACAGTATACCAGTATCCCCCAGCATCCTGGGCGCCCACCGAGGCAACCAACAGCAAGGTCAACAACCAAGCGAGAGCCGCCATCCCCACCCAACGAGCCATGCGACCCTTCCGGCCTGCCATCGCGACCTCCTCCTTGCGGATATGACGATCGACCTGGAGAAGACATCGGGCCAGGCGATTATACATCAGATCGCGACAGCTTCCAACAGCTTGCAGGCTTTGCGACGCCCTGCTTTCCAGGCGCGGAGGGTTTCTCTAACGAAAAGCGCGATGGAAGGGATCGACGCAGAAGCAAAGGATCCCCGCCCTGCATTACGCCGCAGGGTCCCTGATAGCCTATTGTCCTTTCGGGTGCGAGCGGCGTACATTGCGGTGTGGCGGTATTATGGATGGCATCTATTGGTTGCGTGATCCGATCTGTACGGGTCGATAGCGCGAGAAGGCGATTCCCATCATGAGCCCGCGCATCCTTGTGATCGACTCTGATAACGATACGCGCCTGTTTCTGAAGCTAACCCTGCAACCCTATGGGCATCAGATCATCGATGCGACCGACGCGGCGCAAGGGTTGAGCATCGCGCGGGCCGAGAATCCGGATTTGGTGATCCTGGAGCCAGCGATCGGGGGCGGAGCCGGATTCGATCTATGCCGACGCCTGCGCATGCTGCCTGGAAGCCGCCCTTGTCCGATCCTGATCCTCTCCCAAATGCGCGGCCGTGAGGAGGTCGTGCGCGGCCTGGAAGCAGGCGCGAACGACTATCTCGTCAAACCAGCCAATGCGATAGAACTGGCGGCCCGCGTCCACACTTTGTTAGGGTATCGGCAGGCGCTTACCCCGACCGTGATCCTGGTGGCGGGGGCCAAAGGCGGGGTGGGGGCGACAACGATCGCCGTCAACCTGGGGATCGCGCTGGCCAGCCTGGAGCAAGGTCGCGTCGCCCTCATCGACACCGAGATCCCGGGAGGGGACCCTGCAGTCCATCTGGGGGTGAATCCCCAGCACACCTTGCTTGACCTTATCAGCTACGGCGCGCATGTGGACGCGGAGTTGGTGGAGGCGGTGGCCTGCCGACACAGCTCTGGATTGCTGTTGCTGGCCGCACCCACAGAAGAGGTGGATCAGCCGATCGCCCCAGACTACCTGGCGCCGATCATCCAGGCGATGACCGGACGACAGAGCCACGTGATCCTGGATTACTCGCTATCGGGGGCAGCATCATTTGCCAGCCTGGCTCGTTTGGCCGATCATATCCTTGTCGTCAGCACGCCGGAGCTGCCAGCTTTGATCAAGGCCGACGCAGCCCTGGCGGCAGCCCAGCGCTACAGGGAGCGCAATGGGCAGTTGCGTCTGATCCTGAATCAGGCAGGTCGCGAGGGAGGGGCGCCGGCCGAGGATCTGCCTGGTTCGCTAAACACGTACCCGATCACGCAGCTACCATACGATCCGGCCAGGATCTTGCCGGCGATCAACGCCGGAGATCCTCTGGTGTTGCGCCTGCCCAACCAGCCGTGGGCGCGTGAGGTCATGCGACTGGCGCGCTTTCTGCATGATCCAGAGGAAGCGACGGACGCAGAATCGAAAGCGACCGCACGCGTGCGGACGCTGCTCCTGCGCATGCGGTCGTTGGGGACGCGCGCGTAAGCACCTGTTGACCACAAGGTGAGGTAAACGAAGGCGTCATGACAGAACGCGACTCCAAGATCATCACCACTTTTTCACAGCGTCGGGCGATCGAACAGGCGATCAAGGCGTTAGGCGAGACGACGACAGAGGAGGAGCTTGACCAGCGCGTAGCCGAGATCGCCAATTCAGGGGAAGGGGTCCTGCCAGCGCTCATCAACCAGTTGGACACGAGCAACGCTCAGATACGCGGCGGGTTGGGAAGGCTGGCGCAACGGCTGCCGCGCGACCAGATCGCAGCCGCGCTGCGGAGAGCGGCAGGCGACCGCACGCGGCCGGAGCGAGCGCGCCTGACCGCGATCATGATCCTGGAGAGGTTCTTGAATGAGCCGGTGGGACCGGACTTGTTGAAGGGATTGCCGAGCGCCGATCAATTGGCGGTCACGGCGCTCGAGGAGGCCCTGGCCGACATCGGAGAAGACCCTGGCATCTTGATGGAGTATGTCGCCCAACTGGAGGCCGAGCCGCTCGAAGTGATCGAGATGACGGCGCGGGCGACAGCTCATGTGCGGTCGCCAGGGGTCGTAGAGCTGCTGCGACTTCTGGCGACCCACCCTCAACCATCGGTGGCGCGCCTCGCGCTCCAGCAATTGGGCAAGATCCGCAGCGGGGAGGCGGCAGCCGCTTTGCAGAGTTTGCTGCCGAATGTGCCGGAAGCGTTGCGCCCGCTGGCTGAGCGCAGTTGGCGTAAGCTGAGCCTGAGCGGCGTAAACGCTACACCGCCAACGGTAGTCGCTCGACGGGTCCTGATCAGCCCGATCGATAGCGAAGGAGGGCAGACGCTGCTGTTCCTATGCCCGTTCGCGGATCGTCTGGACGTCCTCCTCATCAGCATCCTGACCCACGATCAGGAGGGCATCCTCGACATCTTCGCGTCGGCTGTTCCTGCATTTCGGTTGCCTGCGCCTCGGTCCCTGGGATATACCCACACCATCCATGCCTCCCGAGCGCCTGGGATGCTCTTCTATCAGGAGGCTTCGCTCGAGGCCGGGCTTGCGCTTCTGGCAGAAGCGGTGAGGGTCCATCTGCGGCACAGTAAAGCGCTTCCTCTCGTTTACCGTTGCTATAGCCGCCATCTTTGGACGGAACCCTGGGATCAGGGAAGAACCCAAGAAGCGCAAGCGGGAGGAGACGACGGATCATGGCAGCCAGGCGACTCGGTCAGGTTACTCGATCATCCGGCTTTTCAGCAATGGCGAGCCGACCCGTCGCGCCTGGAAGGGCATCGGGGCGCCCCTGCGTTGGGCGAGGAGGAAACCATCCGCAGGTGGGCGCGCATCATTTTTGATGATCACACGCTATCCGCCCTGGCGGGACGCTTGCGACGTATGGGGCTATGGCTGGAGGCCGCTGGCGAGGAGGAAACGGCGCGCCTGGCGCGCTGGACGGCTGCTCATCTACACACGGTCGCTCCGGAGGAGCATCCCTTTCTGTTGCGTTTGATCGAACTCGGGCTTTCCTGGGGAAGACAAATCACAGGCGAATGAGAATCGGCTGAGGCGTGTTTCTCCCCATTCGCCTGCGCGATCCAGAGACAGGCATCCGCACGTAGCTGCTCAGTTGTTGAGGTCGCCTGGACGTATGCCGAACCGGTAGCCGATGCCAGGCGTGGTCACGATCGCCTGCTCGCCCAGCTTGGCGCGCAGGCGGCCTACATAGATGTGGACGTAATGATGCTTGCCCTCGTATTCAGGCCCCCAGATGCGCGCCAGCAGGTCATCATGTGAGAGCACCCGCGGCGAGTTGCTAGCCAACTCATACAGGAGATTGTACTCGATCGGAGTCAGATGGATCATCTCCTGCTTCCATTCGACCGTACGCGTCTCACTGTCGATCTTGAGAGGGCCCAAGGTGATATCGCGATCGGACCGCCGCTGCTCGACAGTGGCGGGGAGCGCGCGACGCAGCACCGCCCGAATGCGTGCGAGAAGCTCGGGGACGCCGAAAGGCTTCGTCAGATAATCATCAGCGCCAAGTTGCAGGGCCTTGACCTTGCCTTCCTCGTCGCCGCGCGCGCTGAGGACGATGATCGGGACGACCGAGGTCTCGCGAATCTGGCGGCACACCGACCAACCGTCGAGATTAGGCATCACCAGATCGAGGATGATCAGATCAGGTTGATGTTCGGCGAAGATCTGCAACGCTTCGACCCCATCGTGGGCCTGCAGGACGCGGAATCCACGGCTCTCCAGATTCACTGCCAGGAACTGCAGCAAATTGGGATCGTCGTCCACAGTGAGGATCGTCATCTCGCTCATCCGCTTTCCTCGCTATCGATATGATCGGTGACGGGCAGAGTGAAACGAAACGTGCTTCCTTGCCCGACCGTACTTTCCACCCAGATCCTTCCGCCGTGCGCCTCGATGATTCCGCGACAGATCGCCAGCCCTAATCCTGCTCCGGGTCGCGGCGGCTGCGTGCGGATGCGGAAGAATCGCTCGAACACGCGCTCCTGGAACTCAGGGGCGATACCGCATCCCTGATCGCGAACGGACACGGTCACCCACGAAGGATCCGCCTGCGCCCCTATTATAATCGAGGTTTTCGCTGGCGCATACTTCGTCGCGTTCTCGACCAGGTTACTGAGGACCTGTCCAACGCGTTGAGGATCTGCGCGCACCAACGGCAGATCGGCAGGAATGTCGATGATCAAGACATGCCTGTGGGCGAGCATGTGGAGCCGGTTCGAGACGAGAGCGATGATGTCAGCCAACTGACAGGCGGTTGGCTGAATCTCCAGGACGCCGCCTTCCAGGCGCGAGAAGTCAAGCAATCGCTCGACCATATCGGCCAGATGATCGCTCTCCTGGTCGATGATCGAGAGAAACTCGCGCTGAGTGTGGGGCGGCCATTCCACATCCTCTTGGAGAAGGGTCGAACAGAATCCCTTGATGGAGGCAAGAGGGGTACGCAATTCGTGTGCGATGGTGGAAAGGAGCTCTGCCTTGGTGCGATCTGCCTCTTGCGCCTGTTCCAGCGCCGCCTCGAGATCCGCGGTGCGCGCGGCGACTTGAGCCTCCAGCTCGCGGGAACGGGACTCCAGGAGGCGCAACAACTGCACGTTAGCGACGGCGACCGCGGCCTGATTGGCCAGACAGGCGAGGACATCGCGCTCGGCCTGGGAAAAGGAGCGTCCTGCGGCCTCATGACAGCCCAGGAGCCCCAGGGTCTGATCCCCCATCTTGAGAGGCAACAACAACAGCGGACGCGTAGCCGGCGACTGGGCATCAGTGGGTAGCGGCTCGTCCGGCCACACAGTCACGGCGGGACGCCCCGTCTCCCAGGCTTCTCGGATCCACTCCTGGTCGCGCCGGTAGCGGAGCTGAGCCAGCGGCGTCGGGCAACCATAGCCATGCGTTGCGACCGCTACCATCTCGTCGGCGGGGGGATCGTACAGAAAAAGGACCGAAGCGGGCGCGCGCGCCAACTCGCAGGCAGAACGAACGACCTGGGCGGCGAGTTGGTCGATGGTACGCGCAGCGTTGATCTGAGCGCCAACCAGAGCGACCGCCTGGAGTTGACGGGCTTTCCATTCAAGCTCGCGGTTCAGTTGGGCGTTTTGGGCGGCAATGGCGGCCAGGCGATGGACCTGTTCCTGGATGCGGGCGTAAAGAGCTGCATGATCGATGGCGACGCCGATCTGCTGTCCGATGGCGGCGAGTATCGAGAGATCCTTCGGCTGGAACCGGCGCGCAGAGAGATACGCCAACCCGATCGTGCCGATCGCGCGATCGCGAGCGATCAGGGGGGCGATGATCGCCGAACGCGGAGCCAGGCTGCGCAGGGAAGGAGAGATTATAGCGCGAGCATATTCGCCCAGATCATCGAGCAACAACGGTTCGCCGCTCCGCAGCACACGGATCTGAGGGCTGCTGATTCGATCCAATGGGATGGTCTGGAAGGTGCTGGCGAAGGCTGAGGGGGTGCCGATATAGCTCAACAGGCGCAACATCCCGGCCGGCTCATCGGCAACGAACACGCCGCCTGCTTCAGCATCAAAAAGACGGACCACTTCTTCCAGGATCGTGCGGGACAGAGCACCCGCATCCAGAGAAGACGCGGAGATCTTCGACGTCTGCAAAAGCGCCGATAAAGCGCCCAGATCAAATTGAGGTAAGGTCTGCGGCCAATACGGATCCATAGGCTTTGTGCAGGAAGGGCCACGCGCGGTCCGAACAGCGATCTGACGGAGATGGCTCTCTTGGAGCGATCCATTTCGCCGACTGGCTGCTACGGACTGCACCGCCCTTCTCCAGACAAGCTATTAACAGCTTCTTAAGCGATGCTAGCGATTCTCCAACTGGATTCTTAATTATAACACACTTCAAAGGACTGTGGCGAAAATCGCTTGGAAAGATCGCGCCGATGACAGCGACGCTGATGAGAACAGTCAGAGGCGGCTGTCAGTTTATGGGAGAGTAGGGAACCAACGAGTTCGGTCGGGGAGCGACCGGCGGATACGCTCGCGGGGACCTCGATGTCCGGAGTGCGTCCTGCAAGCGCATCCGCCGATCATCGCCGTGAGGCGCAGATCAGAGGCGGTTGGCTCGACGAACCAGGAGGCTCAAGTCGCTGAGGAGACGTTGCAGGGTTTCGGTCTCTTTTATGTCCAGAGACACGGTGAAAACGCCTTGCTCCTCCCATGCCGTCCGATACACCACCCCTGTGCGCGTCAGCCTGCGCAGGCGCGCTGGACGCAGCGTGCGCACGGCCGTGAACAGCAGCCGCCCTGCCCCATCGACCGCCAGGGACCAGGGGCCGCCCTTGTCGGCGCGGCTGGCGAACACTTCTCCTTCGCCGATGGTCACATCCCAGCCGGACTGTCGCAGGATGTGGGCGACACGGTCCAGGTCGACAACGCTCATGGCACGATCTCGATTTGCGATGGGTCCTCGACGACGATCTCCGGCCACTCGCGGTACTTCTCGATCACCCCATGCACGCGAATGGTCTTCCCCTTGAAAAAGCGATCGGGCGTATCCGGCCAGCGATCCCACAGGCGCGGGAAGAGGATCACTTTGAAGTTGCGACTGCGGTTCTCATCGCCCATCAACCAGATTACCCGTCCCGAATTGTAGGTGGCCTGGACGGTCAGTTGCACCGTGGTCTCCTCGTAGAAGTGCTCGGCCGCCTGGGTGTGGTCGATGTATCCGGCAGCCGGAGGCGTCGATTGAGGGAAAGCCTCCGCGCGCGTCTGCTCCCAATCCGTTGCGAACTGCTGGACCAGCGTCGCAACCACAGAGGTGTCATCGAGGAGGATGCTCAGCTCACGATTGAAGTCGAGCGAGTTGGTCGTCAGGTTGAACGACCCCACCAACGCCCGCGCGTCGTCGGCGATGATCAGCTTGGCATGGATGTATGGGTCACTCAAGTAGCCGATCTGGGCGCCCGCCTGGCGCAGGCGCGCGCGGCCTGGCTCGTCGGCGTCGTCAGAGAGGGGATGCTGCGGCGTGCTGATGCAGCGCACGCGTACGCCGCGCTGGATCGCCCGCATCAGATGGTCGATCACCTCAGCATCCTGCATGTTCTGGTGCTCGATATCGAGAGAGACCCGCGCCTCGTCGATGAAGGCGAGCAATCTGGCGCGCGCGGCGTCCGGCGCCCAAACCAGCCTGGGATTGGTATGTTGCACACCCTGGCGCGCCCAATCGGCGTCAAAGGTGGCAATGATCTCAGCCACATCTTCGGGGTGCGCGGTGCTGATGAGATACTCGCGGTTCGAGTTGAACGCCGACGCTGTCAAATTGCCCGTCATGATCAGGGCGTAGGCGTCGTCCACGACGATCGTCTTTTGATGCAGGAAACGGAAAGTGCGCGGCTCCCAACGCACCTCGACGCCCGCCGCCTTGAGCTGGTTAGCTACCTCGGCATTCTGGGCGCCGCCGCCTTGGGGGTTCATCTCCAGCAGCAGGCGAGTTTGCACGCCGCGCGCGGCCGTCGCCTGGATCGCCTGGATGATCTCTTCGTGGGTGATCTGATACATGGCGATGCGCAGCGCAGAACGAGCCTCCGCCAGGGCGGTCAGCACAGGCGCCGGGCCATCTTCTGGCTCGATGAACAGCTCATAGAGGGGACGATCGGGCGCCGGCGTGGGCGCAGCGGTGGGAGTAGCCGGAGGCGCCACAGTCTGCTGAAGCGCCTCCGTCGGCGTCGCGCTGGGCTGCGCAACGACCGTCGATGGAGCGACAGGCGTCGGCGTCGCCCGACAGGCAACCAGCCACCAGGCGAGCGCGAACACGAGCAGCAGCGAAACACGGCGAGGCATAGACGATTCTCCTTGGCAGTGATCTCAACCTGAACCCGAAGATAGCGTCCTTCTATCGCAAAGGACTCACGACGATCAGGCGTCGATCAGATGCCAATGGTAGCCTCTATGGCTGCGCGCCCTGATCTGTCTCCTGGCTGGACAGCGAGGTAAACCCCTTTTGAAAAGCGCGGAAGAACTCGATCGGCACGGGGAAGATGATCGTCGAGTTCTTCTCGACAGCGATCTCGGTCAGCGTCTGCAAATAGCGCAACTGGATCGCCGACGGCTCGCGCGCGATCACTTGCGCAGCCTCGGCCAATTGCTGCGAGGCCTGCAACTCGCCTTCGGCATGGATGATCTTGGCGCGCTTCTCGCGCTCGGCCTCCGCCTGGCGGGCCATAGCGCGTTGCATCGTCTGCGGCAGCTCCACATCTTTGACTTCGACGATGCTCACCTTGACGCCCCACGGCTCCGTGGCCTCGTCGATGATCCGCTGCAGCTTCTGATTGACCTCCTCGCGGTGCGCCAGCAGCTCGTCCAACTCCGACTGCCCTAACACGTTGCGCAGGGTGGTCTGCGCGATGTTCCAGGTGGCGCGTCGGTAGTCTTCGATGTTGACCACCGCAGCGGCCGGGTCGACGACGCGAAAATAAACGACCGCATTGACCTTGACCGTCACGTTGTCGCGGGTGATGGCTTCCTGGGCCGGGACGTCCAGCGTGACCACGCGCAGGTCCACTTTCACCATGCGATCGAGGATCGGGATGATCAGGAAGAGACCAGGCCCTCTGGCTCCCACCAATCGTCCCAACCGGAAAATCACGCCGCGCTCGTACTCCTGGACGATCTTGACGGCCGAGCTGATGAGGCCGAGCAAGATGATGATGAAGATGCCGAACGTGGATAGCAGGCCGAGCAAAGCTTCCATCGCAAATACCTCCTCACGTATAAGAGAAGACGACCCAATACTCCCGTAACCGCTCTCGGGGACAGCGATCCTTAAGATTATAGAGGAGACCTCCGGCTCTGGCAATCGAAAGGCTACATTGATCACAGCCGTTCGATCGAGCCGAGGAAGATGGTATCATCGCGAGTGGGCAGACTGCTTGCGGTGACCGGCAGCCTGGGGACGCCTGGCCCTCCCGACTCGTACAGGCCGACGCGCACGTCGTAGCGGCCAGGCGGCAAATCGGGAGGCAGGGACAGCCTGAACGTGGAGAGGCTGCGATCGCCCGGTTGCCAGTGTTGAGTAGGGAAGCGCCCTTCCGCAGGCGGCAGGTCGGCCCCAGCTACCTGGCGGCCGGCAGCGTCGAGCAGATGGACGAAGGCGGTATAATCGGCGACGGGCGACGCGAGCGCCTCCCAAAGCAACGTCACCTCGAGCGTCGACGCCTCCGCCGTTAGCTGCGTCGGGAAAGCATAGCCCAGCAGACGCAAGGTCCCCCCATAGACGCCATCGCTGGTCTGGAGGGACAGGGCCTGGGGATCCAGGCGTGCAGATGGAACGATCGTCACGTCGCCGACGATGCCAGCGACCGGCTCCCCGGCGGCCGTGCGCGCCGTCAAGGGTGCATAGGTCTGGGGGTCGAGAAAGGCGACGTACACCTGCGCCAGAAGCGGCGAACGCTCACTGATCGCGCCGGTGATAGACACCAGGTAATGATCAGGGTAGATGGCGCCCGGCCGCCACAGGGTCGTCGGATTGCGTCCCCAGCCAGCGTGGGTGGTCACGTTGCCGATGGTGCGCCTCTGATCATCGAGCAATTGCACGGACAGGGGATAATCGGCGCGCAAGGGTCGATCGCTGCGCTCGTAGAGGGTGATCGGCGCCGCCTGGTCCGGCTGGAAACGCTGGCGAGGGATTTCGACCGCCAACAACTGGATTGAGGCGCCGTCAGCATCATAGACAAGGTTCACCGCCTGCGCGGCAGCCGGGATGGCCGTCGTTGGCGCTGGCGCGTGGTAGCTGGCCGGCAGCAAGACGAGCAAGGCGTAGACGGAGCATCCCACCAATCCGATCGGCAGGGCGCCCATCAGCGTCCAGCGGACGCGTTCCGGCAGGGGCCGCAGCACGCGATTGAGGCCCATCGCCAGCAGAATCGAGAACGCGCCGAGGGCAGGGAAGAGCAGCCGCCCCTGGGTGCTGATCGCGAAGGTCGTCCAGTAGAGCATGAGGCCCACGAGCATCACAGCCCAGGTCAAGAGCAGAAAGGACACCCGCCATTCGGCCGCGCGCAGGACCTGTCCGCCACGACGACGCCCGATCTCGAACAGCTCCCAGACGAGGCCGATGAGCGCCAACGCCGAAATCCCATCGAGCACACGGTAGATCCATCCTGGCAAGAGGATGCTGAACCAGCCGAACAACGCCCAGAACGAATAACGCAGCCCGCGCAGTTCCCCCCACAACCCACGCCAGGTCTGCGCCGTCTCGCGCAGGCCGCCGATCGTCAGCAGCCGCTCGACGGCCAGCCATTCACCATACAGGACATGGTTGCGCCAGTACCACCAGCCGGCGATCGCGAGCGCTGGCGCGGCCAGGGCGATCGCGCCGGACACGAAGAGGCGCCAGTCGCGTCGCGGCCAGGCCGTTGCAACCAGGAGCGCTGCCGCCAGGACCGATACGCCCAGCCCGGGCAGCTTGCTCAGCGCGGCCAGTCCGGCGAGGAGGCCCGCCCCCGCCCATTCCCAAAGGGCGATCGGTCGCTCCCCGGCCCGCGCGGCCAGACGAGCCAACCAGTAGATCGCGGCTGTGCTGGTCACGATGACCATGCTGTCGTTGGAGACCGCTGCGCTGATGAACGCGAACTGAGGGATGCTGGCGGCCAGGAAAGACGCCAGCAGCGGCAAAGCGCGATCGGCTGGCCAGACCAATCGCGCCGTGCGATAGATCAGATATACTGTGAGGACCCCCAACGTTAACGAAACCCAGCGGCCGACGAGCATTGCCAGATAGACGCCGCGCCATGGCGGGCGCTGCGCGCTGTAGAGCATGCGGTTCTTGTTGCCGGGGTAAAGTGGGTTCCCCATGTTGGCATGGGGATTCGGCCGATTGAGGGAAGCGAAGTCGCTCTGATCGATGGCGGCAGTCAAACGTCCCACCAGGAAGTAGTAGAGGGGAGGCTGCGTCCCCTCGTGCGCCCAGGCCTCGCCCGCCTGCACGGTCTGCACAGGCAGGCCATGCCCCTGAGACAAATGGCGGGCGAAGGCGTAGTGGTGGACCTCGTCCGGCGTCTCGAAGGGGGGGACGGTCAGGCTATACCAGAAGCTCACGCCCGCGAAAAGGGCCAGCACGACCCCAATCGCCCACCAGCGAGCGAGCAGAGGCGTCCGGTCAGGAGAGGCAGGGTCGCGAGAGAGGAGGTGCTGGTTCATCGCAGGCGGTGAGAGATGGGAGGATCCCTGAAAGGCACGGATTTATGGCGCGATCGCTATGATCAGCGTCTGTCCATCAGCGGCGACTTCGGCAGACCCGGGATCGGTCACTGGCAGCTTCGTCAGCGTCTCGGCGTCGTAGATCTGCACGCGCAGATGGCAGCACTGAGGGATGAGGGGGGGATCGATCGACGCGACGACGCCGCTGTATTCGATCACGGTGGCGTCAGGCGGCCACTGAGGAGTCGGCAATGTGCCATCGTATGGCTCGCGCTCGGCGACGCCGTGGACCTCAGATCGGCCATCGGCGGCGAGAGAAGCGAACTCCAGGATGTACTTGTACCGACGATCCAGGGGAGCGATCGCCTGCCAATAGAGGGTGATGGGCAGGTTCGCGCCCGCTGGCAGCGGGCGCCCCAGGTCGAACCCACGCAGGCGGATCCGATCGCCGAAGACGCCATCCACGGCGTGGGACACAGCGACCGATCCTTGCATATCGATGGGCGATCGAGGCAGGAAGAGATGAAGCTCCAGGAAAGCGTTGGGGCTGCGGAAGCCCCGTTCCTGCACGCGCACCGCGTGCGCCAGTAGCCACTTCTGGACCTTACGTTTGGGGTCACTGAAAGGGACCATGCCCGAATCCACCAGCCAGATGCGGCGATGTTGGGCCAGGAGCTCTTCTAAATACCGTTGCGTCTGATCCCAATCGCTGAACAAGGGGACGCTCTGCCAGCGCGTCCCGTATCCCTCGCGGCGCGCATGCTCAACTGCGTCGACGGGCAGGTAATAGCGGTAGAGGCGCAACATTTCTGGCGGATCGAGGAGCAACAGATCGCCCGGCTGCAGCTCGTTGCGCAGATAAAGGCCCAGGCTAGTGAAATCGTCTTTGGCGTATTGGGGGAGGGTGAAGTAGCCAATGGCGCTATAGCCCATGGCGGCCAGCAACAAACATCCTACACCGACGGCAATCTCCCTGCGCCAGCGTCCTATCGCTCCCAGCCCTGCTCCCACCAGGGCCAGGAAGGCGCCGCTGATCAGGCTCAGGTGGCGGGCATTCATATAGGCTGGCTGGATCATCTCGATGGCCATCAGCAGCGTCACGGGGATGACGAGCATCGCCGGCAGCAGCCAACCGCCGCGGATGAACGAACCTCGCGAACGGCATCCCCAGGCGAGGCCCCCCAACGCCACGACGCCGAAGATAGCGTCCACCCATTTCACCTGCGCGATGTCAACGCTTAACCCCAGGCTGAACGCGTTGAGCAAATCAGGCAACAGCACGCGCAGCGAGACCGGGCTGAAGTTCGAGCCGCCGCCGCCACCGCGCAAAATCACCCATGCCGCCAGGGCAGCGACGACTGCGCCGAGCGTGAGCAGGATCGCCGCCCCCATCCCCCCACGGCGACGGCTGCTCGCGCCCTGGTAGACCAGAAGCGCGTGGACGGGAATCAGGAGCACCGACAGGTAATGGGTCCCCAACAGCAAAAAGCTGGCCAGAACATATCCCCACAGCCAGCGACGACGAACGGCGGAACCGACGGGTGCATCGCTCCAGCGCACGAGGAGATAGACGCTGAGCAGGGCAAGCCAGGCCAGGAGGGTATACATGCGAGCTTCCTGACCGTACCATAGATAGAAGGGGCTGGCCGCCGCCAGAAGAGCTGACCACCACGCAGCGCTGCGCGTAGAGACGCCCCGACGAGAGAGGCGGGAAACCAGCGACCACGCTGTCGGCGCCAACAACGTCGCTGCCAGTATGGAAGGAAAACGCAATACGTGCTCGCTGTCTCCAGCGAGGCGGACGAAGAGGCCCAGGACAGCGAAGAAGACGAAAGGATGCTGGTCGATCGTGGTGATCTCGTGGACGTTATCGCTTAAGACCAGCCGGCCGAGCAGCAAATCCTCCCAAGCCGATTCAGCTCGCTGCAGGCTCAGGCTCTCATCCCACCACAAATCCTTGGCCTCCACCCCCCAGCACAACCGCGCGAACGCCAGCAGGATCACGGCGAGGAGCAGCCACCGCGTGCGGTGGAGACGGATCGGCCACCCGAATCGGCGGGAGAAAGATCGTGCCATAACGCGATTGTACTTCACGCGCGAACGGCGCGCAAGCAGATTCGCGATCCCATGCTATAATCTCCCTGCGAGGCTTTCCCATGTTCGCCCAGGTGGTTGTCAATACCAACCTAGCCCAGGAACGCGAGGATCCAACCTCCGGCATCTTCACATATGGCGTGCCAGAGGCGCTGCGCGCGATCCTCCAGCCGGGCCATCTCGTGTGGGTTCCTTTCGGGTCCCGCCGTTTGCAGGGGATCGTTTGGGCGCTCACGGATGCAGCCCCGCCTTTCCCCACGCGGCCGATCGAGAGCCTGGCGCGCGCCCAGCCCGTCGTGACCTGCCAGCAACTCGCCCTGGCGCGGTGGCTGAGCGAATACTACCTGACCCCTCTTGTGGACTGTTTGCGCCTGATGCTCCCTTCGGGCGTGGCGCGGCGCGTCGACATCCTCCTGGAGCTGGCCAGCGAACCGCCTTTCCCGACCGATCTCACCCCCGAACAAGCGAAATTGCTGGCCTTGCTGCTGCGCGGCCCTCTCACCCGCCGTCGGCTGCGTAAAGTGGCGCCGGAGCTGGCGAAGCGTTCGCTCATCGAACCGCTGCTCCGCCGCGGCCTCGTCGTCAGCGGCCAGGCTGTCATCGAGGCGCCCGCGCGCCCGCGCATGGTTCGGCGCGCGCGACTGCTGGCCGACCCCGCTGACAGCGCGCGCGCCCTGCTTGCGCTCGGACGCGCCTCCCGTCAGGCTGACGTATTGGGCTGGTTGCTGGATACCTCCGATCCCCTCCCTGCACTCTCCGATATCGCAGTGGGCGGCGATGTTCAGAACGCGGTCCATGCGCTCGCCGAGCGGGGCTGGATCACTGTGAACCCTGGCAGGCGGCTCTTGCTGATCCCCGATCCGACGGCCGCGCGCGCCGCTTTGACGACGACGCTGGCGCGCGCGCCGACGCAAGCCGCCGCGCTGGAGGCGTTGCTGGCCGCGACGCCCCCCGTAATAGAGGAAGACTTTCGTCAGCGCCACAAGGTCGGCGGCGAGACCCTGCGCGCGCTGGAGCAACGCGGTCTGGTGCGCCGCGTGACCGAGCCAACGACCGTCCTGCTCGCCATCAGCCGCGAGGAGGCTTACGATGCCATCATCGCCCTGCGCGGCCTCGACCTCCATCGGCGCACGCTGGAGGTCCTGCGCGAGGCGGGAGGCGCAGCCTGGGTCGGCTATCTGTATGCGGAGGCCGGCTGCGATCGCGAGACCCTGCGCGATCTGGAGAAAGCTGGCCTGGTCGCGCTCGAAGCCGCCGAGATCGAACGCAGTCCGCTGGGCGCTCCGCCGGCGCTGGCGCCGCATCCCACCTTAACCAGCGACCAGCAGGCGGCCTGGGAGACGTTGCGCGCCGGGCTACGCGTCGCCTGGCAAGAGGGATCAGCGGCGCCTTCCTCCACCGACGCAACGCCCAAGTTGAGCGACCTCAGCGAAGAGGAGGGACAAGGGGCTGCGGCGTCCGCCTCTTGTCTGCCGCCGACGTATCTGCTCCACGGGGTCACAGGCTCCGGCAAGACCGAACTGTATCTCCTGGCGATCGAAGAGGCGCTGGCCCATGGCCGCCAGGCCATCGTCCTCGTCCCCGAGATCGCCCTCACGCCGCAGTCGGCCCAGCGGTTTGCGGCGCGCTTTCCCGGCCGCGTCGCGGTCTGGCACAGCGCCCTCTCGCACGGGGAGCGTTTCGATCAGTGGCGTCGCATCCGCGAGGGCGATGTAGGGGTCGTCGTTGGCTCGCGCTCGGCGCTCTTCACGCCTCTGCCGCGCCTGGGGTTGATCATCCTCGATGAAGAGCACGAGCCGGCTTACAAACAGGAGTCGGCGCCGCGCTATCATGCGCGCGAGGTGGCCGCCGAGCTGGGACGGCTGGCGGGCGCGCCCGTGATCCTGGGCAGCGCAACCCCTGCCCTGGAGACCTATTGGCGAGCGCGCCAGGGACAGATTCGGCTGATCACCCTATCGCGCCGCGTGGCGGCCCACCAGGCGGCCGGACGGCGCCCCTCAGAGGCGCCCCCCGCGCAGGAGCCTGCCATCGCCGGCGCATATGCTGACCTGCCACGCGTCGAAGTGGTCGATTTACGCCATGAGCTGCGCGCAGGCAATCGCTCGATCTTCAGCCGCAAGCTACAGGAGGCGCTGGCGCTGGTCTTGGAGCGCGGCCAGCAGGCGATCCTGTTCCTGAACCGTCGCGGCGCCGCGACATTCGTCATGTGTCGCGACTGCGGCTTCGTCCTGCGCTGCCCCCGCTGCGATGTGCCGTTGATCTATCACATGGCCGCGAGCGAGGATGAGGACGCTGGTCTATTGATTTGCCATCATTGCGGCCGGCAAAGCTCTCCTCCGCGCACCTGCCCTCAGTGCGATAGCCGCCGCATCCGCTATTTCGGGGCTGGCACGCAGAAAGTGGCGGAAGAGGCGGCGCGCCTCTTCCCGCAGGCGCGCATCGCGCGCTGGGATCGCGACACGGCCACCACACGCCGCGCCCATGAGCGCATCCTGGCCCAGTTCGTCGAGCACAAGGCCGACTTCCTGGTGGGCACGCAGATGGTGGCCAAGGGGCTGGACCTGCCGCTCGTGACGTTGGTCGGCGTGATCGCCGCCGATGTGGGGCTATTTCTGCCCGACTTCCGCGCCGCCGAGCGTACATTCCAACTGTTGGCGCAGGTGGCGGGGCGCGCCGGACGCAGCCCGCTGGGGGGACGCGTCATCGTTCAGACGTACGCGCCTGAGCATTACGCGATCCGGGCGGCGGCTCGCCACGACTTCGTTGGTTTCTATACCCAGGAGATCCGCTTCCGCCAGGAACAAGGATATCCGCCGTTCGCGCGCCTGGCGCGGCTGATCTACAGCGACCATGACTTCCACGGCGCGCAAGTCGAAGCTGAGCGCGTGGCTGGCATCCTGCGTTCACGCCTGGCGGCAGCCGCTGGTCAGGACGAGGGCGTTCCCGATGGTCTGATCGGTCCTGCGCCGTGCTTTTTCGCTCGCCAGCGCGGCCGCTATCGCTGGCAGATCATCGTGCGCAGCGCCGATCCCTCTGCGATCTTGGGCGGCCTCGACCTCTCTCCCGCCTGGCGCATCGACATCGACCCGATCAGTTTGCTGTAAAATGCGCCAATCCTCACAGACGAGACGCTCCTCCCTCAGCGATACTTAAGGTATAATCAGGTGTGTACCTGACTGGTCATCAGAGTTGGGAGGACACTGTGGGCACCGGATGGACTAAGAATGGCTTTGTGTATCTGCTGATCCTGGTGGCAGCGGCGGCGCTGTTTTTCAGCATTTTTCCCCAGGGCGACCAGGCGCAGACGATCGACATCACGACCGTCGCGAAATGGGTCCAGCGCGGCGAGGTGGAATCGATCCGCGTGCGCGGCGACGAGCTATTGGTGAAGCGTCGCGACAGCGCGCAGATCGTGGTCTCGCGCAAAGAACCCGGCGAGAGCCTGGCCAAAACCCTGCTGGGGTTGGGGGTCTCATCCGAGCAGTTAGCCGCTCTCGACTACAACGTCGAGTCCGCCGGACAGCTTGGCAACTGGCTGGCGTTGGCGGGCAGCCTCTTGCCCTTGATCTTCGTCGGCGCGCTCTTCTTCTTCCTGCTGCGCCAGGCGCAAGGCTCGAACAGCCAGGCGATCGCCTTCGGCAAGAGTCGGGCGCGCATGTTCACGGGGGACAAGCCGACGGTGACCTTCGCCGACGTGGCCGGCGCCGATGAGGCCAAAGAAG
>FWPU01006405.1_pt1 | contig 23603 bp, 24 predicted proteins | sample 2228361 | NCBI WGS metagenome assembly FWPU01 (sample SAMEA103939777, study PRJEB20133) | metagenome
CTCCTAATGTAAGATGTGGGGCCAGGAGCGCACACGCAGTCGTTGTCCGGATGTCGGGCGTAACCTTGCGGTTATCGAAGGGTCAGGCGTGCATCCTGCTGGCCGAAGGAGACGCGGCGCAGGCGCAAGCCCTGCTGGAAAAGACCGTGCGCCATCCGGCATGCGAACACGCCATTCGCGAGCGCGCGGAGGCGACGTTGCACGTCTTTTCATGGGATTCAGTAGATCCGGATTCCCAGGCGAAAGGACGAGCAGTTTGACCAAAACGCACCGCAAGGTGTCATTCTGAGGCGCGAAGCGCCGAAGCGTGCCCTGAGCGAAGTCGAAGGGAATCTCGTTGCTGAAAGCCGAGACCCTTCGCTCCGCTCAGGGTGACAAATCGGATCTACTGAGATTCGTCAATTCGTGCCGTTCGTGATACAGAATCAGGCGCTCGGATGGACGTGTCGGGAACTGTTGCCGATCAGTGCCTTCAGCGCCTTCTCCGACGCCGTCTCGACCTCCTCGTGGATGCTGCGTCCGTGCGTGTCCATCGTCACCACCAGCGGCAGGTTCTCGACGCGCACCACCCAGAACGCTTCCGGCACGCCGAACTCGTCCTTCTTGTGGACGGCGAGCACCTCCTTGACCGCGTCGGCGATCAGCGTGGCAGCCCCGCCGACAGCGGCTAGATAGACCGCGCCGTGCTCCCGGCACGCCGCAAGCGTCGCCGGCCCCATCCCGCCCTTGCCGACGATGCCGCGCAGCCCAAAGTGGGCGATCACCTCCGGCTCATAGACCTCCTCGCGGATGGAGGTGGTGGGGCCTGCGGCGACGAATTCCCAACGCCCGTCCTCGCGCTGGCGGACGACCGGCCCGCAGTGGTAGATGGCGCCGCCGGCGAGCAGCCGGCGCAGTTCCTCGTATAGCGCACGTTCGCCTTCGGGGATCGAACGGGAGCGGATGAACGTCTCGACCAGGTATTTGTGCGCGGCATCGCGCCCGGTGACGACGATGCCCGAAAGCCGCACCGTGTCGCCGACGTGCAGGGCGCGGATCGCTTCTTCGGAGAGCGGTATAGTCAGATCGTAGGTTGCCATCAGGTGTACTCCACTGCGTCGTCTCGCACAATCATCCGCGCCCGACGGCAGGCCCAACACATATACGCGATGCTGACAAAGTAACAGGCCGGCAGTCGGTGGAGCGCGCCGATCTTGACGCCCAGCACGGTGGTCTTGCCACCAAAGCCCATCGGGCCGATGCCCAACTGGTTGCACTCGCGCAAGAGCCGTTCCTCCAACGCGGCCAGTTCCGGCACGGGGTTGGCATCGGAGAGGGGGCGGAGGAGTTGCTCTTTGGCGAAGATGTAGCCGCTGCCCCGGTCGCCGCCAAGGCACACGCCCACGATGCCCGGCGCGCAGCCGTGCCCCTGCGCCCGGTAGACCGCGTCGAGGACGACCCGCCGCACGCCCTCCAGGTCGCGCCCGGCATCGCGTGGCTCGTAGGGCAGGCTATACTGCGCGCTCACATTTTCGCTCCCTCCGCCCTTGAGCAGCAGGTCGGCCTGCAAGTACTCCTCCTCCCATTCCCCGAAGTGCAGGGTGGGGGAGCCGGCGCCCAGGTTGTTGCCGCTGTTCTTGCCGCTGAGCGAGTCCACGGCGTTGGGGCGCAGGTAAGCGAGCCGGGTCGCTTCGGCCACCGCCGCCTCGATCTGGGCGCGCAACCGGCGGGTGCTCATCCCCGCCGGATAGCGCACGTGGAAGATGAGGGCACCGGTGTCCTGGCAAACCGGGGCGGACTTGGCGCGGGCCAGCGCGACGTTCTCCAGGATCGTCGCCAGGGCGCTGGCGGCGGCGGAGCCGGGCTCTTCGCGGGCCTGCGCTTCGCGCAGCGCGGCTTCCACATCGCCAGGTAGATCGGTGGAGGCGCGGCGGATGAGTTCGACGAAGGGGGCAGTCAGGTCGTTCAACGGGGGAACTGGATTGAGGCTCAATGCTATCCGCTTGTCTCTACTGCCGGGCGTTGGCTCTGAAAGACGGCGGCTTCCAGTTGGGTGACGCGCAGTTCGAGCCGCCTTAGATCGGCGAAAGTGGCCCACCGCTCACGCGCGATCTCTTCCGATTCGACGAAACCTCTTGCGGCCAGGCGCTGTTCCAGCAACTCAAGCCGCTGCTTGACCTCTTGCAGTTCGATCTCCAGGCGGCTTACCCTTCTCTCGAGGCTGGTCACCTGATGTTCGAGGCCATCCATCCGCCTTTCGAGGCCGGCTACCCGCTGTTCGAGGCTCTCCAGCCGTTGCTCGACGCGCTGCATCCACTGCTCGACGCGCTGCATCCATTGCTGGATCGTCTCATAGTCTCGCGCCATGCGGGCCACGAATGGCTCGATGACTTCGTAGACGGCCTCTTTGATGAGTTGCTTGTCCGACTCGTTCATCAGACCCCCTGCTCGGGTGAGCGCATATAATTATACTCATTCCGGGCCGGTTGACCAGCGGCCGTCCACGATGAATCCTGTGTTGCTCCTGTGCCACACGCGCCCTGCGGGATGAGACAGCGGCCCCACCACCGTCACGGCCATGCTCCCCAACTGTGCCCAGGCCGGGAGGAAGGCTTCGTAGGCAAAGTGCTTGGTGGCGGCATCATAGGCGTCTATCAGGTACACGCCGCTTTCGTCGTAGCCGATGGCGATGAAGGTGTGCTGCCATTGCACCACGGTCGAAGTCGCGCCGTCGGACGAGGTCCAGGTCCGCGTGCCGGGCAGCCGCATATCGTAGGTGGCCCAGATGGCAACAGGGCGCCCGGCAGCGATCTCGGCCTTTAGTTCGTCGAGGGTCCAGCCAGCGCGCGCCTGTGCGTCCAGCCCGAAACTGCGCAGTGTCGCGGCAACCGGCCCGGCGTAGACGCCGTAGCCGTAGGGCGGCATTGTCCCCGCCGGCTGGTCTACGTCGCCCAGGAAGCCGCGATGGGGGTTATCGGATTTGGGCAGGCGGCGGAAGAAATCGTCTTCGGTAAAGCCCACGCCCCAGAAGGCGGCCAGGTCGGTGGCGGAGCGCGATTCGCAACTCAGGTTGTGCTCCTGGGGGTGACCGGCGATGCCCTCGATGAACGCCGACGGTGGCAGGTCTTGAGCGCGGGCGGAGGGTGGAACGATGAGGAAGGGAATCAAGGACACAGATAAACGCAGATATACACAGATTCTTTTCTTGATCTGCGGCGATCTGCGTGAACCTGCGTCCAATGACCCAATCTCAGACTGTTCGATCATTTCGTCTCCATAAACTCGTCTACGCTGACACCTACTTCCCGAATGATTGCGCGTATCGTTCCCTTGCGGATTTTCTTGCCCCTGTGATGTGGTACGGGCACGACACGACCATCCAGGTCGCGCACCCATAGTTCGTGAGACCCTTTGCCGTGGCGGTAGAAGCGGAAACCGAACCGCTGCAACCGTTAGGTGACTTCCTGGTAGTCCAGTTCTCTCAGGCGAGCCATCAACTGACTCCTACCGGGATGGACACAGTGACCTGCATGTCAGGGGCAAGCGTCACTTCGCCTATGCCCGGCGATTCTCCGCGCTCTGCCCGGTAGGCCAGGATCATCTTGATCACATCCACACAGTTGAACAACGCCTCCTCAATCGTGTCGCCTTCGGCGAAGGCCCCCTGGATGCCTGGACAGCGCGCCAGATAGCCGCCGTCATTCGGTTCTACAACTAGAGAGAAGAAGGTGATCTTGGAACCTCGCATCGCTTACCTCCATTTCTTTCCAGTCGTTCCAACGCCTCGGCGATGGCCCGTGCTTCGACGACGGCGTGTGGGGCGGCGTCGAACACCCCTTGCCCGCGCAGGTCGGCCTCGGTCAGTTCGGGGTTGGCGGAAAGATGGCCCAGCACCGGTACGGGGCTGTGGGCCTGGATAAAGGCGCGGTCGGCCTCGTCGCGCACCTTGTTGCCGACGGCGTAGACGCGCGTGATGCCGATCTCTGCGGCCAATTGGCGCACGCGCTCCGCCGTGTGGATGCTGCGCTGCCCCGGCTCGACGACGACCAGGAAGGCATCCACCGCCTGCGCCGTCGCGCGCCCCAGATGCTCGACGCCGGCTTCCATATCGAGGATCAGCATCTCGTCGCGGTAGAGCAGCAGGTGGGTGACGAGCGCTTTGAGCATGGCGCTTTCGGGGCAGATGCAGCCGGCACCGCCGCCTCTGACCGTGCCCAGGCGCAGGAAGCGGATGCCGCGATGGAGCGCGCTGAAACGCTCGGGGATGTCGTCCACGCGCGGGTTGAGGGTGAAAAAGCCGCCCGGCGTGCCTGGCTTGGCCCCGGTGCGCTCATAGATCAGTTCGTCCATCTCGGCCACCGGCGTGACCTGCGCGGCCAACTCCGGCGGCAGGCCCAGCGCCTCGGCCAGCCCGCCGGCGGGATCGGCGTCAATGGCGATGACCTTGCGACCCTGCTCCGCGTAGATGTGGGCCAGGAGCGCCGCGAGCGTGGTCTTGCCCACGCCGCCCTTGCCGCTGATAGCGAGTTTGTTCAACGGGGTCATGGTCTACTTCGGTAAATTGGTAGTTGGTAGATTGGTAGTTGGTAAATTGGTAGTTGGTAGATTGGTACGTTGGTAGTTTACCACTGATCTACCAATCTACCAACCCTCGTCTGTCAGCGCCACCTTACCCGGTTGTCATCTCCACGAACTGCACCAGGTCCATCACGCGCAGGCGCAGTTTCTGGTTGCGGGCAGCCTTGGAGAGCGTGCGCACGCACTGGGGACAGGCCGAAACCAGAACTGTGGCGTTTACCTCCACGGCCTGGGCGATGCGCTGCACGGCGACGGTTTCCACCAACTGCGGGTCGAACGTCTCCAGGTCGCCGCCGCCGCCGCAGCAGAGCGCGTGCTCGCGTGATTGCTGCATCTCGACGAAGGTGTAGCCCGGCACACGGCGCAACACCTCGCGCGGCGCGTCATAGATGCCGCTCTTGCGCCCCAGATCGCAGGGGTCGTGGTAGGTGACGATGCCGGGACGCTGTGGCTCCGTGAACTTGAGCCGCCCCTCGGCAACGAGGTCGCGCACCAGTTCGACCGCGTGCCCCACCTCGATGCCCAGCGGCTCGCCCAGAATATCGGGGTAGACGTGGTGCCACATGTGGTAGCACGAGGGGCAGGTGGCGACGATACGTGGCACGCCTAGTGCGCGCATCTGCGCGACGTTGTGGCGGATGAGGTCTTGGGCCTGCTTGAGGTGTCCGGCCATCAGCAGCGGAAAGCCGCAGCAGCGCTCGTCGCCGCCCAGGGTGGTGAAACGCACGCCGGCGCGGGCGAGCACGTTGGCAAATCCCTGCGGGATGCCGTAACTCATCGGGAACATCGCCGAGACGCAGCCCACGAAATAGGCGACCTCGGCCCGCGCGTCGCGCACCAGCCCCTCCGGCTTTTGTGGCAGGTTTTCGGTCCACGCCAGGCGCGAGGCGTTGTCCTCGCCGGAGACGTTGTAGTACGTGCGGATGCGCTCGCTCAGCATCCCCAGCGCGCGCACGCCCTTTTGCAGCGCCTCGTCGCCGTCCAGCGCCTCGGCGCCGCCGGGCAGGTAGCGCTCCTGGATCACTTTTTGGCGCATGACCTCGACGAGTCTGCGGACGCTCAGGTTATGCGGGCAGTGAGCGGTACAGGTGTCGCAGCCCAGGCAGCGCCAGAGGCTGGCGTCGGTCTCCAGGCGATCGGACAAGCCGAACTGCGCCAGGCGCATCATCTGGGCCGGGCGGTAGCGCATTGCCATCGAGGTGGGGCAGCCCGACGAGCATTTTTCACACTGATAGCACAGGTACACGTTCTCGCCGCATTCGTCGCGGATGCGTTTGGCTAGATCGGTGCTCAGGGTGATGGTCATGGTTATCTCCGTAAAACGTAAAACGTAAAACGTAAGGCGTAAGGCGTAGTGCGTGACTGTCTAGTCCACCGTGGGCCGCAATCCTGCTTCCTCCAGCAACTGCGGCACGTACTGCTCCCAGCCGAGTGTCATGATGTGCACTCCTTGACACATTCCCTTCATCTGCCGGATCAGACGCGCGCCGATTGCGACCGCTTTGGCCGGCCTGCCTGGTTTATCCACGCTGCCGATCTCTTCGATCAACGGCTCCGGGACGTTCACCCCTGCCACGTTGCTGTTCATAAAGCGTGCCATCGCGGCCGATTTGAGCAGGATGACGCCGACCAGGATAGGGACATGCAGATACTCGACCTGCCGTACGAAGGACTCGAACTGCGCAGGGTCGTAAACTGCCTGGGTCTGGAAGAACCTGGCGCCGGCCTCGACTTTCTTTTCCATCTTGGCAATTTGCGGGCCGAGCGGATTCGCGCACGGGCTGACGACCGCGCCGGGAAAGAAGGTCGGTGCCCCCTGAAGCGGCTTGCCCGCCAGGTCGTGCCCTGCCTGAAGCGCGGCCACTGTGCGCAGGAGCGTGACCGAGTCCAGGTCAAAGACCGGCATGGCCTGCGGGTGATCGCCCAGCGAGACATAGTCGCCGGTGAGACAGAGCAGGTTCTCGATGCCCAACACTGCCGCGCTCAACAGGTCCGCTTGCAGCGCGATGCGGTTGCGGTCGCGGCAGGTCATTTGCAGGATCGGCTCGATCCCGCGCTGACGCAGTAGCGCGCACACCGCCAGCGACCCCAGCGTCATCACCGAACTCTGCTGATCGGTGACGTTGATGGCGTCCACGTGGTCGCGCAAGAGATCGGCCATCTCCAGCAAGTGCGCTACGTCCGTCCCCTTGGGCGGGCCGAGTTCGGCGGTGACGACGAATTTGCCCGCGGCGAGGGATTCCGAGAGCCTGCTCATCGTGCCCCTCCTGCTGTGGCCTCTGCGCGCTTGTTGATGGAACCCGGGTGGCGGGCAGTGCTCCAGTCCTTGGGCTCACGGATGGTCAGGAAACGCTCGCGTTGGCCTAGCGCTTCCAGGCGTTCGTAGATGGCTACCCAGGCGCAGTCGCGCTCGCGGTCTACCTCACACTTGCCGTCCTTGTAGCCGCCACAGGGGCCGTTCATCAGCCCCTTGGGACAGAGCGTGACCGGGCAGATGGCGGCGGTCTCGGCCAGGATACATGCGCCGCAGAGACGACAACGCTCATCGCAGACGCTCAGGCTCTGTAGGCGGGCCAGAAAGAGCGTGTCGAGCGCCGGATAGACGGGCCTGTCCACTAACGAGGCCACGCTCTGCACGCCCGCTCCACAGGCCAGGACGAGCAGGGCGTCTGCCGATTCAACCTGTTCCTTGTTGCGTTTCAAGAGCAGGCGGGTCGTGCGCAGGTCGCAGGTGGATTCCTCGGTGACGACCCAGCCGGTACAGGTCTTGCCTGCCTCGGCCAGCCGTGCGGCCATCTCGCGCGTCTCCTTTTCACCGCCGGTGCCCCAGGTCGTGGCGCAGATACCGCAACCGACGAGGAATAGCCGCTCGTGACCTTCCAATGCACGCAGAATCTCATCGAATGGTTTCTGCTTGGTGATGATCATTGTCCCCTCCTTTGGCGATCGAGGAGAGTGATCAGGGAGTTACGGCTTGCCTGCTCTCTGCCCGATCACTGCCCGGCTCCCTCACCGCGCTTGAGCAGCCGTGCGATACGCGCCAAGAGTTCCGCCGGGCGCACCGGCTTGTCAATGAAATCGTCTGCCTCTAGCATCATGCCGTCCTGGAGCGAGTAGGCCGTCTCGCTGATGCGTTGCGATAGGCTGGTGAGCATGATGATCGGGATGTGCCACAGTTCCGGGTCGCTCTTCAGTTTCTCGCACACGTGGAAGCCATCCTGGGTGGGCATGATGATGTCCAACAAGATCAGGTCAGGATGCTCCTCCTGGACTTTGGCCAGCCCCTCGTCGCCGTCGTAGGCCACGATCACGTCGTAGGGCACGCTCTCCAGCACAGTGCGGGTTGCCTCGACAAAGTCGGGGTCGTCGTCCACGAGCAATATCTTGGCCATATCTTACCCTCGTTTCAACAATTTGCCGACGCGGCGTAGCAGCTCCGCCGGTGGCACGGGCTTTTCGATATAGTCCTGCACGTCCATTGCCAGCCCGGTCTCTAGTTCGTAGCGGCGGTAACTGGCGTCCTCGCGCACGCTGGTCAGGATCATAATGGGCAGTTTGCCGTAGTGAGGCTTTTCTCGCAATTCCCGCACCACGGCAAAGCCATCCATGCGCGGCATCAGCAAGTCCAGGATGAGCAGATCGGGCGGGTCCGCCTTGATCGCCTCGATGCACTGCAGCCCGTCGCGCGCCGTGCGTATCTCGTACTCATCTACGCTTTCCAGTACGGTTGTGATCGCCTCGATGATGTCCGGGTCGTCGTCTACTACGAGGATCTTGTACCGCTGCTCCATACGCCTTCCCTCCTGAAATCTATGTGGGGCAGGCTTTCGGGCCGTTTGGCTGAGTATGGCGAAGCCTGCCAACAGCGTCGAACGACTGTGCCATCTGTTCTGGGCTACACAATCGGTCTGGGATAGAGGCCGGCCCGCTCGACGATGACGGGCACGACGTCTTCCCAGGCTACGGCCATAATGTGAATGCCCCGTACACCTTCGATCCGGCGCACTTGCTCGATGATCTCGAGAGCGATCTTGATCCCTTCCTCTTTGGCATCTGCGGCGTCTTCCATGCGCGTGACGAGCGCGTCGGGCACGATCAGGCCGGCGACATAGTCGCGCATGTAGCGTGCCATACCGGCCGATTTCATCGGAATGATCCCGGCCAGAATGTACGCTTGCTCGTGCAGGCCGCGCTCGCGCACCTTCTCCATGAAGCGAGCGAACCGTTCTACGTCAAAGATACCCTGTGTCTGGATAAAGTCGGCGCCGGCGCGTATCTTTTTCTCCAGGCGGAGGATACGGAACTCGAAGGGATCGGCGAAGGGGTTAGCCGCCGCGCCGATAAACAGCGGCACTTCGCCGGAGACCTTGTCGCCGCACAGGAACTGGCTCTCGTCGCGCATACGTTTGGCGATCTGGATCAACTGCAGAGAATCCACGTCGTGCACGTTCTTGGATTCGGGATGGTTGCCGAACTTTTGATGGTCTCCCGAGAGGCACAGCAGATTGCCGATCCCCAACGCCACGGCCCCCAGGATGTCCGATTGCATGGCGATGCGATTGCGATCGCGGCAGGTCATCTGCATGACCGGATCGAGCCCGGCTTGTTTGACGATCGCGGAGGCGGCTACGCTGGACATGCGGACCACCGCCGTTTGGTTGTCGGTGATGTTGACTGCGTCCACGTAGCCTCTGAGTATATCGGCCTTGCGGCGGACAAAGTCGGCACTGGCGCCCTTGGGCGGCCCCAACTCGCCGGTGACGGCAAAGTAGCCTTCCGCCAGCACCTTTTCTAGATTGCTTCCACTCTTCATAGCGCGTTATCCTTTCTCGGAAGTATACACCGTTTCGCCGAGTTCTGCCATGTTCCCTGTTTCCATCTGTTCTCCCGGCAATGGCAGACTGCGCGGCAATACCACGGTGAAACGTGTGCCGGCCTTGCCCTCCTCATAAGGGCTTTGCAGCCAGATGCGCCCGTGATGGGCGTCCACGATCTTTTTGGCGATGGAGAGGCCTAACCCGGAGCCACCGATGTCGCCTACATTGCGTGCCCGGAAAAAGTCCTCAAAGATGTTGACCTGGTCTTCGGGTGGAATGCCGATGCCTTCGTCGCTCACCTCGAGCCACAATTCATCGTCGGTTTCCCAGGTATGGAGCGTGACGGTGCTCCCCGGCGGCGAGAACTTGATGGCGTTGTTGAGCAGGTTGGTGAGCACCTGGCGCAGCCGCTGAGGAGAGCCGACCATTTCCCCGAACTCTTGCGGTGCCACGATCTTGATCGTGATCCCCTTCTCCTTGGCTGCCATCCATGCGTCTTCTACCGAACGGTCGCCGAATTCGCGTGGGTTGCAGCGCACGAACTCGGCCTGGATCTGCTCCGGGTGCATGCGCGCCAGGTCGAGCAGGTTGTTGATCAGGCCGGAGAGATCGTTGATGCGCAAGATACTCCGCTCCAGCATGCGTTGCTGCTTGGGGGTCAGTTCCCCGGTAAAGCCGTCCAGCATCACCCGCAAATAGTTCTCCACGGCGGCCAGGGGCGCTTTGAGTTCGTGCGAGACGATGGAGAGGAAGTAGGTCAGCATATCGGTCATGTCTTTGAGACGCCCACCGACCATCTCGGCGATGCCGCTCATCAACCTGTAGGCCGCGCGGGGATTCTGTGCCAGGAACTCTTGTAGCGGGCTGACATCGAAAGCGATGAATTTGCATGGTTCCAGACACACGCAAGAGACGGTGAAAACGTATGGGGACACGACCGTGGACCAGCCTACAGCATCACCCGGCCCGACGATGCTCGTGGTAGCCCGGCGCACCGATCCGTGGCGGCCTAACTGGATGTGCTTTTCTAGCGCTACTTTGCCCATCAGCACCAGACGCAATTTATCGGCCGGGTCACCCTCGTGGGCAAAGACGGTGCCTTTCTCCCACGTCTCGATCTCGCAGATTCCGGCCAATTCTTCCAGGTCCTCGGTGGGCAAATAGGCCAACAGGGGAAACCGCTTCAGCATCTCAATCGAGACCATCGTCTACCCCTCGCGCTCTGCCCGGCAGCGTGAACGAAAAGCGACTGCCTGTGCCGTTCTCGGAACAGGGGCTTTCGACCCAGATTCGGCCACCGTGAGCCTCGACGATCTTGCGTGCCGTGCTGAGGCCCAGGCCGGCGCCGGGCACGAACTCTGGTCGCCGCACTTGGGTGTATTCCTCAAAGACGTGTGGCAGGTAGAGGGTGGGGATGCTCGGACCCGCATCTATCACATCTACCCGCACTCCGTCGTTGTCCCGGCGTGTTGCTAACACCACCTCTCCCCGCCGTGGAGAGCATTTGATGGCATTGTCGAGCAGATTGGCGATGGCCTGTTGCAGCCTGCGCGGCGCGGCAGGTACAAGCGGCAACTGTTCGGCCAGAACGAGCCGCAGGGTGATCTCTTTTTCCTCTGCCCTGGCCCGCACCTCCTCGACCGCCTGCTGTACGACGGCGCTCAGCGCCGTCGGCGCCATCTCGGCCTGGACGCGCTCCGGGGCCAGTTGGGCTACATCCAGAAAATCGTTGATCAGGCGGATCAATTCCCAGACACGTATGTTGGCCCGCTCTATCCAGCGGCGCTGCTTCTCGTTGACCTCGCCGACAAAGCCATCGAGGATCGCCTGCAGATAGCCGGCGACTGCTGCCAGTGGTGTCTTGAGGTCGTGCGAGGCCAATCCCAGGAAGAAGACGCGCATGCGATCCAACTCTGCCAATTCTCGTTCTTTCGCCTGTCTTTGCTGCGCCCACTGGCGACGTTGTTCTGCCACAAGAGTAGCCGTTCCTGCCGTTAGGGTGATGAGCACGACGGCGAAACTGGCCAGCAGCGCCGCTGCATAAGGGCCCTGCCGGTAGAGGCCGGCCGGCGCAAAACCTTCCAGGCGGACGTGGGGCAGCCAGCCCAGAAACTCTAGCCCCACCAGCAGCGTAAGTAACCCAAGTGCCAGCGTCGCTATGCCATAGGCGCTCCGGCGGTTGAACACGATGCCGGCGAAGGCGACGGGAACGAGATAGAACAGGAAGAACGGCGTCTCGATCCCGCCGGCAAAGTGCAACAGCACGGTCAGGGCGACGAGATCGGCAACGATCAGAAGAAAGGCCAGTCGCCGGTTAGGGCGCCCGGGTTGTCGTTGCCAGAGGGTAGAGGCGAAACTGTAGAAAGCGACAACGGCGGTAACACTCAGCACCGGCAACCACTGCACGCTAACGCCCAGTGTGAAATGAGCCACCGGCAACCCGAACAGCACTGTGCCGATGGCCGGCCAGCGCAAGCGGGTGTAACGCCGCAGCCAACGCGCCAATTCCTGTTCTTCGACCGATGGCTCGTTCTCTCCGTTCATGTGTGAGTCATTGTCCGAATGCGGTTCAGTTCTCTTGTGTTTCCACCAGCCGCAGATCGTCGCGCACGATCTTGCGCGGGCCGCCGTCGCGGCTCTTGCTCCAGTTCTTGGTCGGCTGAATCTCCATCAGCGCCTCTGTCCGCCCCAACTGCACAGCGCGATCCCAGATCAACTGCCAGGCGCAAGGGCTCACGCGATCCACTTCGCACACGCCGTTCTGCGAGCCGCCGCATGGGCCGTTGAGGAGTTGCTTGGAGCAGCGGGTGATGGGGCAGATGCCCAGCGTGATGCCCAGGATGCAGTCGCCGCAAGCCTGGCAGCGTTCCTCCCACACGCCCTGCTCCTCCGGTAGGCCCAGGAAGGTGGTGTTCAGACCCGGCAGGGTGATGGCTTCGGGGAAGCGCTCGTTCATCGCCTGCACGCCGATGCCGCAGGCCAGGCTGAGGATGACATCGTACTCCCCGAGCCGTTCCTTGAGTGGGTCAATATACTCCCACTCGCACTGGCGCTGCACGGTGACCTCGTCCACTTCCATTGGATGGCTGTCGAGTTTGCTCTTCATGCGCAGCGCGGAGGCGAGGATGCCGACCTCTTTCTCGCCGCCGGCGAAGCAAACGGTGACGCAGGTGCCGCAACCGACGACGAGCACGCGGCGCGCGTTGCCCAACTGTTCCATGATCTCTTCAAGCGTTTTCTGTTCCGCTACAATCATTGTGACCTCCGTCCGTATTGCGTATTGCGTGAAGTGGGTTTGGCCCCAGTTCTTGCACTTGCTCCATCATTTCCGCAACCTTCTCGGCAAACTGGGCGCCCATCGCTGAGGAAAGGTTGACCATCGCCACGCGTCTCCCACCCAGGCCGATCTGGTCGAGGAGTTTGGCGATATACTGGACTCTGCGTTTGGCGTTGAGATTACCTTCCAGGTAATGACAATCGCCTTCCAGGCAGCCGGCCACCATCACGCCGTCGGCGCCACGCTCGAAGGCGTGGAGCACCTCGGTGACCTCCACGCGTCCGGTGCAGGGCACTTCGACAATACGCACACCGGGGGGATACTGGATGCGCAGGCCGCCCGCCAGGTCCGCTGCGGCGTAGGCGCAGTGGCGGCAGGCAAAGGCGAGGATCTTGGGTTCGAAGGTTGCTTCAGACATCAGTGCTTTTTCCTCTTGGTTATCGCTGTTTCAGCAGGTCTGGCTCTCATTCCCCGTACGGGATGTGTGGCGTCCATTTCGCGTGTCCTTCCACGTCTTCCATCGCCATGCTCTACAATCTGCCCGTTCTCATAAGCCAACACCTGTGTCTCCATGCTTTCAAAGGGCAGCGCTTCCCTGGTTCCTCGTCTGATCGCTCATATTGTGGAGTACCTCAGCACTCATGGTTGATCAGTAGCGGCGCAGGCCAGAATGCTGGGGACGGCATCGTGCTGCGTCTGCCAGATTTCCGCCGCCTGGGAATCCGGGATACAACAGGCCGCGCTCTCCCTGGCGCTTGATCATCTCTGGCTCCTTATCGTTGCACCGCCACCCAATCCGCGAAGAGCAACGTCACAGGGTTGGTCTGGCTGACCGCGTAGCCCAAATCCTGGGTGTTGAGCACCTCGCGCACGCTCTGCGTGGCTTCGTCCACCAGTTTGAGCCGCCCGACGTAATCTGTGCCGTAAACGTCGTAGGCGAGCACGTCGCCTGCGGGCGACCAGCCGATGGTGGTGATCTTGCTCTGGGGTTCGGTGGCCAGGATGGTGGGCGAGCCGCCGTCCCTATCGTAGCGTTCGATGCTGGCGTCTATGTAGCCCGGATAGCAGCCGCCGTGGTCGGCCAGGGCGAGGGCGAACGCCGAACTGTCCGCTTTCCAGGCGGCGTCGACCACGGAGCCGGGCCGATCCTGATACGCTTCGATGGTGTTGCGCTCCAGGTCCAGAACCCACAAGTGATGCGAGGCCAGGTTGATGCAGGGGTTGTCCAGGTTGATTGTAAAGATGTCCTTGTAGGCGATCAGCCGGGTTTCGTCTGGGGAGATGGCGAAGGAGGCGTAGGCAAAATCACCGCTCCGCGGGAAGAAGGCATCCCAATCCAGCGCCGCCCAGTCGAAATCCGGGAAGAGCGTCTGAAAATCGGTCGCTGTGCCGGTGTCGAGTGAAACCTTGACGAACTCGAAGCCGTCCCCTTCTCTGGCGAGAGTGTAGAAAGCGTTGCCGTCGGCAGAAAAGTCTCCGAGGCTGGTGAACAGCCGGCGGTTGTAGCGTCCGGAGAGCACGGTCGTCTCCGCGCCGCTCGCCAGGTTGACGATCACCAGGCTGGAATCGGAGAGGAATGGGTCGAATTTGGCCGATAGTGCCCCGCCGGGCTGGCCTTGAGCCGTTCTCGTCGTGAGGGGGTAGAGCAGGTAGCGGTTGCCAGGCGCGGCGGCCACGTCGCCTGGGAATTGGTCTCCGGCAGGAGAGGCGATCGCCACTGGATTGCCGCCGGCAAAGTCCGCCGCCCACAAAGTCTGGCCGTCCACGTCCCAGTCGAACGTCTGGACGCCCATAATCTCGATCAGCGGGTCGTTGGGGGTGCTGATGTAGAAGTAGCGGTCGTGCCTCGTGGACGTGACTTTGCTGGTGGGATTGTCCTTCAGGTCCAGGACGACGTTGCCGCTGCCGTCGGGTTGGACGTAGCCCGCGTCGAGGAAGCGTCGGAAGCCAAAGATGTGACACGTGATGTTGCCCGCGTCCTGAGCAATGGCGGTGTTTTCGGTAACATGGTAGAGAAGACGGTATGTCCTCTCCTCCGCACGTTCGGGCGTGGCGGTGGGTGGGATGGGGCTGGCGGCGCGCTCCGGCGTCTCCTGGGCCGGGGCGCAGTCCTGCGGGCAGTTCCGCGCGTTCTCCGGCCCGTCACACACGCCGTCACCGCAGCGCTTCTCGCTTTGCGGGGTCGGCGTGGGTGGTGCGATGGTCTCCTCTTCTCCGCCGCCTGGCAGCCCGCTGAGCGAGCAGGCCAGGCTGAGTGTCAAGAGTAGTGGGATGAGCATAATCGTGTGTTTCATGTCACATTCTCCTGATCGTACCGTTCAGCCAGGCGGTTGAAACCGCGTCTGGGTCCGCTGCCGAAGGGCTGACTTGCCTGTGCTGCACACCTCCACCGCTTCCGGGGCCAGCAGCGCGGCGATGCTCGCCTCCACCTGCACGTCGCGGTAGCGCAGCAGTTGGATGGCCTTGGCGGGGCATTCGGCGACGCAGATGCCGCAGCCGTGGCACTGCGCCGGTTCGATATAGGCCGCGCCGACAATGCCGCCCACACCACTGAAATCGGCGCGCACCTGCGGCACGTCGTACGGGCAGATGCGCACGCAGGTGAGGCAGCCGACGCACTTGTCCGCGTCCACCTGCGCGACCACGCCGCCGACCTCGAGCACGTCCTTGCTCACGATGGTGAGCGCGCGGGCGGCGGCGGCCTGCGCCTGGGCGATGGTCTCGTCGAGGAACTTGGGATAGTGCGCCATCCCGGCCATAAAGATGCCATCGCTGGCAAAATCCACCGGGCGCAGTTTGACGTGCGCCTCCAGGAAAAAGCCGTCCAGGTCCTGCGGTACTTTGAGCCGCGTCGCCAGGTCGTCGGCTCCATCCGGCGATACCACCGGCATGCTCAGCACGAGCAAGTCGGGGTGCAGTTCGAGTTCCTCGCCTAGCGACTCTTCCCAGACCGCGACCCGCAATCTCGAGTCTCGAACCTCCACACGCGGCTTGCGGTCAAAGTCGAAGCGCACAAACATCACGCCCTGTCGCCGCGCTTCCTGATACAGCCGCTCCTTGAAGCCAAAGGCACGCACGTCGCGGTACAGGATAGTGATGTGCACGTTGGGATTGATCTGCTTGAGGGCGAGCGCGTGTTTGATGGCGCTGGTGCAGCAGATGCGCGAGCAGTACTTTTCGGCGGGGCCCACGCATTGGATCATCACGACAGACTGCAGATTGCAGATTGTAGATTGCACGTTCGAGTCCGCAATCTGCAATTTCGAATCTGCAATCTGCTGCTCCAATTCCTGCTGCGTGATGATGCGCGGGTCGCTGCCATAGCCGTATTCCGGGCCGCGATACTCGACGCCTCCGGTGGCAACAATGGTCGCGCCGTGCCGTACCTCGATCTCGCCGTTAGGAGTGCGCACGCGTGAAGCGAAATTGCCGACAAAGCCGCTGCTCTCCAGGTATTCGCTCTGTAGATGCACTGTGATGAGCGGATGCTGCTCCACTCGCGCAATCCACTCTTGCAGGAATGCGTCAGTCTCGCACCACACCAACCTCCCCGCGTCTCCGTGTCTCCCTATCTCCTTGTCTCCCCTGCTCCCCTGCTCCTCCGCTCCTCCGCTCCCCTGCTCCCAGGTTACCAGTGTCCTGATCTTGCGTAGATTCCCACCCAGTTCCGCCTCCCGCTCCACCAGGTGTACCGCGATACCCTGATCGGCCAGCGTCAGCGCAGCCGTCATCCCCGCCGGGCCGCCGCCGATGACGAGCACGGCTTTCTCTACCTTCACCGGTGTTTTGTAGAGTGGTTCCAGGGTCAGTGCCCGAGCGACTGCAGCGCGCACCAGGTCTTGGGCCTTTTCCGTCGCCGCGTCGCGATCGTCCGAGTGCACCCATGAGCACTGATTGCGGATGTTGGCCATCTGGAACATGCCGGGATTCAGACCGGCCTGGCGGATGCAGTCCTGGAACAGGGGCTCGTGCGTGAGCGGCGTGCAGGAAGCCACCACGACACGGTTGAGGCCCAGTTCCCGCGTCTTTTCGGCGATGCGCCGGATCGAGTCCTGCGAGCAGGTGTAGAGATTGTGTTCAGCGTGTACCACTCCCGGCAGACGCGCCGCGTATTCGGCCACGCCGGGCACGTCGAGAAAGCCGCCGATGTTCGACCCGCAATGGCAGACGAACACGCCCACGCGCGGCTCTTCGGCGGATGTATCGCGCTCCGGGGGGTATTCGGCCTCCGCGGTGCACGTCCACCGGGCCGGGGCGAGCCACGTCCCGGCGAGCGCCGCCGCGCCGGTGGCTTCGACCACCGATTCGGGGATGTCTTTCGGCTCGCGGAACGGCCCCACGGCGAGAATGCCTGGCCGGCTTGTCTGGAGCGGCTGGAACGGCTGCGTCTTGCAGAAGCCGTACTCATCCACGTTCACGTTCAATCGGCGCGCCAACTCCCGCACGCCCTCCGGCATCTCCATCCCTACGGAGAGCACGACCAGGTCGAACTCTTCTTCTCGGACCGCGCTGCGTGTTGAGTATTCCGTCTCCGTGTCTCCGTGTCCCCGTGTCCACTCACCCTCGACATACCGCAAGATGAGGTTATGCGTCTTGGGGTCTTCGCGCACGAACGACACGCGCGAGCGCACGTAACGTATGCCGTAGCGTTCCTCTGCCCGGCGGTAGTACTCGTAATAGCCCTTGCTGAACGCGCGCATGTCCATCATAAAGACAGTCACCTGCGTGTCACGCTCGTGCTCGATGGCCATGATGGCCTCTTTGGTGGCATACATACAACAGACGGCAGAGCAATAATCGTGCTCGGCGTCACGCGAGCCGACGCATTGCAAGAAGGCGATCTTTTTCGGACGTTCGCCGTCGGAGGGCCGTCGCACGTGGCCGAAGGTGGGGCCGGAGGCGGAGAGCAGCCGCTCGAATTGCAGCGCGGTGACGACGTTGGGAAAACGGCCCCAGCCGTACTCGGCGGCGCGCTCGGCGTGAAAGGCCTCGTAGCCGGGGGCCAGGATGATAGCGCCGACCTGGATGTCTTGCACGCGCTCGACCATATCGTGATCCACGGCGCCGGCCTTGCACTCGTACCAGCAGGAGAGGCACTCGGAGCAAATGCCGCAGGCCAGGCAACGGGCCGCCTCCGCCTGGGCCAACTCGTCGGTGTAACCGGTCTCGACTTCGGCAAAGTTGGCGACGCGCTGCTCGACCGGCAACTCGGGCATCTTGACGCGCGGCGTGACTCTGACTTCGCCGCGGGCAACGCGCTCCTGGATCTCGGCCCGGCTCAGGTCCACTACCGGCAGTTCCGGCTTCAGTTTGGGCTCCAGTTCCTCCCCGCGCAGGTAGCGGTGGATGGACTCGGCGACCTTGTGACCGGCGGCGACCGCCTCGATGACGAACGCGGTGCCGGTGGTGGCGTCACCGGCGGCAAAGACGCCGGGCCGCGTGGCGGCAAAGGTGTTGGGGTTGACCGCGATGGTCTGCTGGCGCGTGACACCGACACCGGCGCTTTCGGGGATGAAAGCCAAACCGGCGCGCTGCCCGATCGAAAAGATGACGGTGTCGCAGGGGATCACATGCTCTGACCCCGGCTCGGTCTCCAGCGTCAGCCGCCCGGTCTCGTCGAACTGCATGAAGGTGACGTGGAGGCATTCCACCCCGCCGACGTGCCCGTTGCCGTCCGAAAGGATGCGCTTGAAGGAGCGCGCCGGATGGATACGCACGCCCTCGGCTTCGGCGGCCTCGATCTCCCAGCGGTGGGCGGGCATTTTCTCGTAACTCTCCAGGCAGGCCATGTGCACCTCGGCTGCACCCAAACGTACCGCCGTGCGCGCTACGTCTATTGCCACATTGCCGCCGCCCAGCACCATGACCCGCTTGCCCGCGATGTCCGGTGGGTTGCCCAGTCGCACGTCGCGCAGGAAGAGCGTGTTGACCATGACCCCATCGAGGTCGGCGCCTTCGATGGGCAGTTTGCGCCCCTCGTGTGCGCCGACGGCGATGAGGACAGCGTTGAACCCCTCGGCAAAGACATCGTCGAGGTTATGGACGGGGGTGTTCAGCCGCAACTCGACGCCCAGGTCCACGATATCCTGCACCTCGCGGTCCACGATCCAGGCGGGCAGCCGGTACTCTGGCACGCCGACGCGCAGCATGCCGCCCGCCACCGGCAATGCCTCGAAGACGGTGACGGCGTAACCCAGTTTGCACAGATCCTGCGCGGCGGTCAGCCCACACGGCCCTGCGCCGATAATGGCGACACGCTCGGCGTACCGACGTTCCGCCGGTTGTGGCGGGGTGCGCGGCTGGGCGTAGACCTTGTCGGTGACGAAGCGCTTGAGCGCGTGGATGTTGACGGGGTCGTCGAGTTTGCCGCGATTGCAGGCATCTTCACAACGGTGGTTACAGATGCGCCCGCAGATGCCGGGGAAGGGGTTGTCTTCCTTGATGACGCGCAGTGCGTCCTCGTAGCGCCCCTCGCGGATGAGGGCGATATAGCCCTGGGCGCGCTGGTGGGCAGGGCAGGCGTCGCGGCAGGGGGAGATGCCGCGCTTTTCGATGGCATAGGCGTTGGGCACAGCCTGCGGGTAGAGTTTGTAGGCCGCGTGCTGCGTAGTCATATTCTCGTCGAAGCGGCCGGGGATGATGACCGGGCACACCTGACCGCAGTCGCCGCAGCCGGTACACTTGGCGAGGTCAATGTAGCGCGGGCGGGTGCGCACGCGGACGGTGAAATTGCCGGCCTCGCCGGTTGCGCCGAGCACCTCGCTATCCACCAGTAACTCGATGTTGCGGTGGCGGCCCACATCCACTAACTTGGGGCTGATGGTGCACATGGCGCAGTCGTTGGTGGGGAAAGTTTTATCGAGTTGCGCCATATGGCCGCCGATGGCGGACTTGGTTTCGACCAGGTAGACCCTGTAGCCGGCTTCGGCCAGATCGAGCGACGCCTGCATGCCGGCGATCCCACCGCCGATGACCATGACGGCGCCGGTTACGCTGTTTTTGCTTGAACGCTCATTGGGCATTGCGAACACTCCGTGCTTGACAGTTCTCTGCACCTGTGCTATCCTCTAACCTAGAGCGGTATCATAAGTCCTGGCGACCCCGACCGTTCGGAGGACGGGATAGGCCACGCTGAGATGCGTGAGCGGGGAAGGGCGGCTGAGATGCGCGCCCGGCAGACTGAAATCAGGGCCCAGGCTGAGCCGCTTGTTTTATTTGGCCTCAATAACCTCCTCGACTATTACCCTGTCTGCAATGATGCACCAGTAACTGTCGTCCGTCCATTGGTACTTTTGCCACAGCGCCCAGGCCACCAAATCCACTGCCTGCAGCCCCTTTACCCTCGTCGAATCTATCTGGCGCAATACCACTGCTTGTCCCTCAAGATCGGCGATTTCTTCTCGAATGAGCCACTCCAGTCTGCGGCATAGGTAATCGTGCGTATACCGCCTGTCTAGCGTGACTTCGAGCCGAGGCCATCGCTCTACGCATAGTCGGATCGCCCTAGCCGCTGCTCTGCGGTATAGGTCTTCGGGATCCTTGGGTGGCTTGACGATGCCCTGCTTGTCCACAATCAAGGCGACGATTCCCATGTCTTGCTGTGCGATGGCTGCCAGAATCCAGCGAATCATCTTCTCGGCCGAGTGAACTGCTTTCATCTCGCCTGGAGGCCGGGTGGCGCTGAGCCGTTTGCGCGCTCGCTTGAGTACCCATTCCAGTGCACGCGGCTTGGCGGTGACCAAGACAGCGATGACCAGGAACCTCTCGCCTGGGGCGAAGAGCGCGACTCCGCCGGATTCATCGAGAAAGGCATGATGCAGCCCTTCGGCCATCGGCTTCTCGACCTGACTACAACCTGCGATGCAGCCCTGACCTGTCGAGCGACGCCTGCATGCCGGCGATCCCACCGCCGATGACCATGACGACGCCGGTTACGCTATTTTTGTCTGCACGCTCATCGGGCATTTGTGCAAACCCCCCGCTATAAGATGCACGATCAGGTGTGCTGGACTGTTCTGCCTCTATGACGTGTAGGGACCGTCAATCCCGTTGCACATTCTCCACTTCCGACGGTACCGCCGCCGGGTTGTTCCGGTCATACGCCCAGCGGCGGGGGTTGTCGAGAATGTATTGGCGAATGCGGTTCAACGATTCCTCGTCGCGGATGATGTGTTCGTAATAATTGCGTTGCCAGAGGGGGGCGCCGGGTGTGCCGCGCTGCGCGTTGATGCGTTTGGTGACGGCGGATTTGAATTGTCCGATGATTGCCCCTACCGAACCGGACACGGGGCCGTGGGGCGGTGCGGTAGGGGCGACCCGCGTGGTAGGGGCGACCCGACGGGTCGCCCCTACCACCGCGGCACCATCATCCTCCACAATCCATATAATCCCATGCACATGATTGGGCATCACCACGAATTCATCCCGGTACAATACCACGTTCGGTCGAACGTCGGCGGTTCTGAACCATTCCTCGCGCACGATTTCCCCCAATGCGTTCAATTGCATCTTCCCATCCCTAACCTCGCCAAACCAACAGGCCCGCCCCTCGGTGCAGATGGTGACGAAATATGCGCCGGGCTGGGTATAGTCATACCCGTGCAGGCGAATGGAACGGCGGTGGTATCGGCGTGCACGGTCGTTCATATGGCCGGCAGTAGAGGTTCAATCCCCCAGGCTCGCCTCGTTGACGAGGTATTTGGCTGCGACGGTTTCCAGCGTGCAGGGTGCCGGTTGCTTCCGATGGATCAGGCGCAGCGCGTGCAAATCCGATTCCCACACCGTATCGCCCGGGGCGATCAGGCAGATGCTTCCGGGCCGATACGTGGTCAACAAATGGCCCTCTTTGTAGTAAAAATGTTCGTCGCTCTGTCGAGTTGAAAACGCACGCATGGACGGTGGTATATCGCTCGGCTTGAACCACAATTTGATCTCGCGCTCGGCCTCTTCGGGAGTTGCCGAGGCATGGACCAGATTGTCGTACCGTTGGCCGATGACCTTGCCCGTGTCATCCTTCAGATCGATCACGGCGCCCAGCGAGCGGATGCACCCTGGCTGTTGTTCCCGTGCCACATTGGGATTGGTAGGGCCTGAAATCGCGCGTAGTTTTTCCACAGCACCCGGGCCCTGATACACGATGGCGATCACTCTTCGCTTGTGCGGCTCGTGGGGATAGTGGAGGTTCCCCATAATGTACTCGATGAGCGAGGGGAAGAACACCTTGCCGCGATGTTCGGCATAGTGCTCTTCGGCCAGCATCTGTGTGACGCGGACCACCTTCAGTCCGGCAAAGCGCATGCCAGTGTGGAACTCGGAGAGGAGTGAGAGCACGTATCCGGTCAAAGAGTTCTTCAAGGCATCCGGCTTGATGAGCGCGAACGTCTGTTCCATCTCTTTCTGCATATCCGTTCTCCGGTCAGGGCAATGCTGAGGGCTTATTTTACCACAAAGTACGGCATCCTGCGTAGTCTGCGAATCGTTATCACTCACCGATGATCTTGACCAATACCCGTTTCTTGCGCCGGCCGTCGAACTCGCCATAGAAAATCTGCTCCCACGGCCCGAAATCCAGCCGCCCCTCGGTCACTGCGATCACAACCTCGCGGCCCATCACCTGCCGCTTGAGATGTGCATCGCCGTTATCCTCGCCGGTGCGGTTGTGGCGGTAGCGGCTCGTAGGCTCATGCGGCGCCAGTTGCTCCAGCCAGTCATCGTAATCCTGGTGCAACCCCGGCTCGTCATCGTTGATGAACACCGATGCGGTAATGTGCATCGCGTTGACCAGCGCCAGCCCTTCGCGGATGCCGCTCTCCCGTAGACAGGCCTCCACCTGCGGGGTGATGTTGATGAAAGCGCGCCGGGTGGGGATGTTGAACCACAGTTCTTTGCGGTAACTCTTCATATGGACTCTCTCCGTTCTCAATTCCTTGGTGTGTTGGTTGATTGGGGAATCGGCGTCGGCAACTTGGCCTGGTGCGTTGCACGCGGCCAGCGTTTGGCAAGAAACGTACCGTCCACCTTGGCGATGAACCGCTCCTGCGTGTCCACGCCGTAGACGCCAACCCGTCTCAATTGATAGAGTCGGTCGGCCTGCTGGGTATAGCCTTGCCGCGTCGTTACGGCGGCGACATACCCTGCTTGTTGGGCGAGGCGCTCTACCTGGGCATTGAATGAGCCGGTTCGGGTTACCGACGTGGTGGTACATCAAGATCGGGGCGTCAATCGAAGTTGGCGTTGAGACATCCAGGCTGAGTGAAGCAATCCAAAACGGCCGCCACTGGTCGTTCATCGGTTCACTCGCAAAGGATTCGGCCCTAGTTGGCGGATGCGCTCGATCATCTCGCGGGCGACCTCGGCGAAGGTGTTGCCCATTCCACCAGAGACGAAGAACATCTCCAGCCGCTTGCTGCCCAGGCCAATCTCGTCGAGCAATTTCTTGGTGTAGCCCACGCGTGCCCGCCCGCGTTCATTGCCGTGCACGTGATGGCAATTGCCAATGGGGCAGCCCACCACGCAGACGCCATCGGCGCCTTGTTCGAACGCTTCCAGGATGTAGCGCGTGTCGGTCTTGCCGGTGCAAGGTAGTTTCACCAGTTTGACGTTGGCCGGATACCTGATCCGCAGTGCGCCGGCCGTATCGGCGGCCATGTACGCGCAGTAGATGCACATGAATACGGTGATTTCGGGTTCAAAGTCGTTGCTGCTCGTTCTCTGCTCACTCATTGGGTGTCCTCAAGCGTAAGGCGTAAAACGTAAGGCGTAAAACGTAAGGCGTAGTTCTCGGTACAAAACCGGCCTGGAGGCCCGGCTTTAGCCGGGAAGCCCCCGATAAATCGGAGCATCCGCCGTGTTTTGTACCGGAAACTAGAGCACGTTTCCAAAAGTTCTTAGGGTATGCCCCTAACCCGGACAAGCCGGAACCAAAAACCACGAAGGACACGAAGGATACACGA
>FWPU01006406.1_pt1 | contig 23603 bp, 17 predicted proteins | sample 2228361 | NCBI WGS metagenome assembly FWPU01 (sample SAMEA103939777, study PRJEB20133) | metagenome
AACGCTTATGCTACGTAGAGCAAGCGTCCCCGCTTGCTCAGGCAAGCCAAACACACCCGGCACTTCCGCACAAGCGAGGACGCTTATGCTACGTAGAGCAAGCGTCCCCGCTTGCTCAGGCAGGCCAAACACACCCGGCACTTCTGCACAAGCGAGGACGCTTATGCTACGTAGAGCAAGCGTCCCCGCTTGCTCGGGCAGGCCGAACACCTTTAGCAGGTCCGCATAGGCGGGAATGCCTGTGCCACCAACACGGTCGCCCTGTTGCGTTGCGAGGGGTTGTACTCGTCGCACCTGACGAGGTGGCGAACACGCAGCACTAGCCGCAACTGGTGGCGGCCTCGCCCACTCAGGTGTGGTCATGGGGCATCGCCAAGCCGTTGGGGGAGGGCGAATTGGCTTCCAGCTCTACGTGATCCCCAATATCTCCAGCCGTTACGTGGTGGGCTGGATGCTGGCGCATCGCGCAAGCGAACACCGCGCCCAGCGGCCAATCCGTGAGACAGTGGTGAAGCAGCGGATTCCCGCCGACGAACTCACGATCCACAGCGATCGCGGACCCCGACGCGTCAGCGAACCGTGGTCAACTCCAGGCTACCCTGGACATCACCAAGTCCCCACAGCCGGCAGCACGTCTCGGACGACAACCCATTCTCCGATCGGCGGGTTCAAGACGATGAAGTACCGGCCGCAGTTCCCCGGCCGCATCAGCAGGTTTGAACACGTCCTGGAGTTTCGCAGTATCTTCTCCCATTGGTACAACCGAGACCACCACCGAGGCGGGGCCTGTTGACCCCGGCCATGGTCCACTACGACCAAGCCCGCACGGTGCTGGCCGCGCGGCTGGCAATGCTCGATGCCGCCTATACCGCCCATCCTGCCCGCATCCTTCGGCAGCCTCCCCTGCCGTTCATGCTGCCGCGGCATGTCTGCGCTAACCCCACAGCCGATGCTCCCGAGCCACGTATCTTACAGCGTCCGCGCGATGCTGATGTCGTGCGACCATTGTCTCAAGCTCATTGACACGAACCAGCCCGAGCAAGTGTGCACGCTTGCTCTAGGTAGCCGTAGCAGTAGCGCCCTGGCCTGTACACGCCGGCTGCGGTGGCCGGCTCGCCCGAGCAAGCGGAGGCGCTTGTTCTACGGCGAAGAAGCTGCCCGTTCATCGCGCAGCCGCGGCTTGCGTTGACCCGATAGGCCGCTGCCCTATAATTCGGGCACGTTCCGTTCGTCATCAGCCGTGCTGCCGGGTATACACCCCCGGGCAGCAAACGTCGATGTAGTAGGAGGAGGCTCTATGGCAGGTGCCACTTTGGAATTCACCGACGCCAACTTCGAGGCCGAGGTCTTATCGTCGCCTCTGCCTGTGCTGGTGGACTTTTGGGCCCCGTGGTGCGGACCCTGTCGAGCAATCGCACCCCTGGTCGACGAATTGGCCCGCGAGTACCAGGGTACGGTCAAGATAGGCAAGCTGAACGTCGACGATAGCCCCTCCATCGGCCAGCGATACAGCGTGATGAGCATCCCCACGTTTATCGTTTTCAAGAATGGGCAGGAGGTGGATCGTCGCGTGGGCGGCGACGCAAGGTCGTTGCGCGCCATGGTCGAGGCGGCGAAGTAACCGCGCGACGGTTGCACCGTATGTCCGCGCTCAGCCGGCTGGTCTGCGGTTTGGTATGCGCGGCCTGCCTGCCCACGGCCTGGGGTGGTCCCTGGCCGCAGTGGCGCGGGCCGGATGGCAATGGTGCCAGCCGAGAAGAGGGACTGCCCATCGTCTGGAACGAAAGCCGCAACCTGCTCTGGAAGGTGCCGATCCCCGAGTGGGGCACGAGCACGCCCGCCGTCTGGCAAGATGCGGTCTTTGTCACGGCCCAGCAGGGCAGAGACCTGCTGCTCTTGCGCTACAGTAAGCGAGACGGCAGCCTCGTGTGGCAGCAGCGCGTGGGTACGGCAGACGCACCGCGCGGCAGGCCCGAGCGCGGCAGGCAGACATTCCACGAATTGCACAACCTGGCCAGCCCCTCTCCCGTGACTGACGGCGAGCGGGTGATTGTGCATTTCGGCAACGGCGAACTCGCGGCCTACGACATGGAAGGGGCCGAGTTGTGGCGGCACAACCTGCAAGAAGAGCACGGTCCGTTCACCATCTGGTGGGGCCATGCAACCAGCCCTGTGCTGGCGGGCAACTTGGTGATCGTGGCCGTGATGCAGGACTCGCTGGCCGACCTGCCCGAGCATGCTCTGCAACCGGCCGCCAGCTACCTGGTGGCCTACGATAAGCGCCATGGCCGCCAGAAATGGAAGACGCTGCGTTCTACCGGCGCGCGGGCCGAAGAGTGCGATGCCTACACCACGCCCCTCTTGTGCCGTGGCTCTGAGGGCTGGGAGCTGGTCGTGATGGGCGCCAACCAGCTCGATGCCTACGACCCCGCCACGGGCCGGCAACTCTGGCATCTGCCGGGCCTGCGTGGGGGACGCACGGTGAGCGGCCCCACGTTTTCGGACGGCATGATTTACGCCACGCGCGGCATGCGCGGCGAGCTATTCGCTCTGCCCCTGGCGACCGAAGGCCAGGGCGAACGCTCGTTGCGCGAGATCGCCTGGCGCCAGTCTGACGCGACGCCAGACAGTTGCACGCCCGTAGTCTGGGGCGACCTGCTGTTTACCATCACCGACCAGGGCGTGGCCAAATGCTACGACCGTCATACCGGCCGCATGCGCTGGAAGCAGCGGCTCGCCGGTGAATACAAGGCCTCGCCGCTGGCAGTAGAAGGGCGCGTTTACTTCCTCAGCACAGAGGGGGCCTGCACTGTCGTGGCGGCCGACGACAAATTCCGCCGCCTGGCGGTCAGCCAGCTTGATGACAGCTTCACAGCCTCGCTCGCCGCCAGCGATGGCGTGCTGCTCGCGCGTGGGCGGAGGTTTCTCTACTGTTTGGGCAAGAAGTGAGCAAGTGCGTCGATCGGGAGGGAGGTTCATCGCTACATAGCAGAATGCAGCGCAGCCAACCGCGGCAGGCGGGGCACTTCGCATCCAGGGCGGTGCTACGTGGTTGCACGGTTACGCCTACCCTGGGTGGGTATTGTGCGACTTCTTCGGGATCGGGTGGCTCGAGGATGCTGCGAGTGTTCCCGTGTGTGCCACTGCTTGCTGCTGGAGCGGCAAAATGCGAGCACTCGCGGATGGAGCACGTTTGGGACGGTCGTGCATGAGGAGCGGCTCACGCGGTTGCATCGCGCGTGGGTGGTAACCTGGGTGTGCCGGTTCTGCCCCCCCCATCATTCGCTAAGGTGGCAAGTATGGCGCACTCGCCCCATCCACAATGGGCACAGTACGGGCAATAAAAGCTGGCTTGCATCCCAGGCAGAATGTAATATGTGTCCGGCCGCCGCGTATAGATGGTGGGAGTCGCATCCGGACCGAAGCGTGCATGGCTTTACGTTATCGGGAGCACGTAAAGATGGACAACACACCTCGCAAACAACTGCCTGGGCCCGATTTCGACCCATACGCCGAGTGGCTGGGCATCCCCCCCGAGCGGCGGCCTCCCACCTGGTACGATCTGCTTGGGCTGCCTGCGTTCGAGTCAGATACCGAGCGAATTCGCGATCAGGCCCAGGAACGCTACGCGGCCGTACATCGCTATCAGACAAGCCGCCACAGCGAGCACGCCGTGCGGCTGTTGGCCGAGATTGCCCAGGCGCGCGACGGCCTCTGCGATCCAACACGCAAAGCGAGTTACGACGCGGAGCTTCGGGCGAGCCGCACCCACGCTGGCAATGCCGCGTTTACCGAGACTGTGCTCGATCAGCCAGGTGCGGCCACAAGCGCAGCACCCCCGTTTCTCGACCTGGCAGTCCTGCCGCCCCAAGCGCCATCAGCCGGCGCGGCCCCGGCGGACAACATTAACCGCCCATTGCATCCGCTGGAATCCATTTCCCTTCATTCTGCGGCGTCGAGCGGTGCGTTGAAGCCCCCGCAGCCGGTGGCGAGCCCCTACCCTCTCACTTCGGCTGCGTCAGCCGTGAAAAAGAAGGGGGAGACACCGCAGTGGGCCATTCTGGTGGGCGGTGGTGTTTTGCTGTTGATCGTGGGCATTGGCGTGGGCAGTTTCATCTCTAGGGGCGGATCGCGCCTGGCTGGTTTATCGCCCGGTACGTTACCGGCAGGAGGCGAGACTAATGCCGCCCCGGGCCAGTCTTCCCGAGAAGCTGCGGGATCCGTCGCGGCAAACCCACCTGCCAGCCCTACACCGGCTGGAGCGGCACCGTCGGCTGGTGGCTCACGTTCGGCCGGAGCCGGAGAGCCGGGGTCGTCCGGCAACACAGTGGGTGCGGGAAATGCAGAATCGCCGCCGTCGGCCGCAACGCCTCCCGGGTGGCCGCAAGAAGCGTATGGCCGACCTCCGCAGCCGGCTAGCGGCATAGATACTCCGGCCAATGCACCCCAGCCAGCCGGCACAGATCCCTCTGCACCTGCTGATGCCAACGCTAGGGTGCCCGGCCTGCTTCCGAGTGGGCCAGGCTTTTTACCCAGCGAGCCTGGCTCGCTGCCGGGTGCGATGCCGCCTGCCGGCCGCGATGAGGCAACCGTGCCTGAGAACGCCGCCAGCGGACCGGAAGAGGAGCCAAGCGAGGAGCAACCGGAAAGGAGCGAAGCGGACGGCGAGGACCCTTCGGATTCCGTGGACACCGCTACTGAAAATGCGCCCGCGCTCGCGCAGGACGCTCCGCAGCAATCCGGCACCGAAGGAGATGTTCTCCAGCGTGCGTTGGAGGCCGACCGGCTGGCAGACGAGGCTTGCGACCTGCTCGCAGCCCGCCAGGCCGAAGCGGCTCGCAAGAAGCTAAAAGAGGCCAACAGGCTGGCTCCCGATCGCGTGCGGGCCATCTTCCTGTTGGGCCTGGTGGAGGCACTGGAGTTTCGCAATCCGGCAGAGGCGCAACGTGCATTCAGACAGGCGCTGAAGCGTGCGCCCAAGCATGCCGCGGTTCTAAACAATCTGGCCATCGTTGAGCTGCGCTTGGACCACGTGGCGCAGTCGATCAACTATTTCAAAGCGGCACTGGTGGAAGCACCGAGCATGAGCCAGGCTGTCAACAACCTGAGGCGGTTGGCTGCATATGCCAAGCGAGGCAGGGTGAAGTTGAAGAAGCGAGATATTGAGTTGCTGGAAGGGTTTTGCGACGAGCAGGGTGGGCGCAGCCTCGATTCCAGAGTCGGTTGGTTGTTTGTCGATCTGAGCGCGGGCGGCACAGAGTCGAGCGGGCTGCGTGTGGCGATGAACTCATCTTGGCAGGCGTGGGAAGACCATGCCTGCCTGGGGTGCGATGGGCTGGGTATCATGGATTGCCCCCAGCGCGGCTGTGCCGACGGCAAGGTGCGCGTGCGCGAGGCTGTGGGCGCCGCGGGCTTTACGCCCCAGGGAGGCTCGGTCGACAGGCGTGTACCCTGCGACACCTGCGACGGCACCGGCAAGGTGCGCTGCTGGTGGTGCGACGGCCATGGTACGGAGTAGCCGGCTCGCCGCAGCGTGTCCAATGGATTTCGGTCAATCGGCCAATCGTCGGCATGACAGCCGCGCGGAGATAGACGCCTGCTGAAAACTGCCATCGTCGGCGGTCTTGCCCGCATGGCCGTACTTTGCGATTGCGATGGCAGGCATACGGTGTTGCCCCAACCGCGCCCAGGCAGATTTGATAGCGGCCTGTGCGGGCCGCTCTACGAACCGCGTAACGAGGGCAGCGGCGAGCAGGGCTGCTGCGATCGCAACGGCCACTGCCACGTGAGCATTGCAGCCGATGCCCTCCAGCTTGCGGATTATCACGTAGCCGAGGTTCTGGTGCAGCAAATACAGCGTATACGAGATACCGCCCAGGGCGGTTAATGGCCTCGACGCCAGCAGAGGCAGCCGGCCAAATACGGCCAGATACAGCACGGCCGCCAGCGCAGCAATCACCGCCGCCGACTGCCAGCCGGCAAGCAGTGCCTCGACACATAGACAGGCACCGGCAAGCAGTCCATGAGCGAACGTATGTCGCGCACCGGCCCAGGCGTCGTAGCAGATCATGCCCAGGGCGAAGAGATGGATGAACTTCAGGCACGCGAGCGTGCGCAGGCGTTCTAGCCAGGCATGCCAGCGCCCATCGGCCATACCATGCTGCACTGCCCAGCCGGAGAGTGCCGCCAGAGCCAGCCAGGCAGCAACCACACGCAAGCGACGGCGCAAGAGCCCGCTGGCAGATAACCCCAACATGGCGGCGTAGAAAAGCAGTTCGACTTGCAGCGACCAGTACGCCCCGTCGACGAGCCGAGCATCGAAAAGTTCTGGAACCATCGTCAGATTCCAGGCCACGTCTGCGGCACGTACCTCGGGGCCCGGCAAATGCACACAACAGAGTAGCATTGCCGTGCAAAGCACGCTCACCCAGAAGGCCGGATAGAGTCTGGCGAAGCGGGCCACCACGAAATCGCCGGCGTTGGGATTGCGGGTCAGCACCAGCGAGATCACAAAGCCGCTGAGCATGAAGAACAGGTCGACGCCGTAGAATCCCCAAGGCAAGCTGGCGGCCAGCGGCTCGGAATGGCCGAAAAGATGCTGGTAGCGTGCCGTGTAGTGGAAAAGCACGACGGCCAGTGCCGCCATGCCTCGCAGGCCATCGAGTTCGGCGAGACGCCACTGCGTTTCCGGCTTGCGCACACAGCTCGAATGGCGTGGATCTACAGGCATGACGGAAACCAAGCGCACGGTGGTGGTCGCATGTTGAATGAAAATGCGCCTTGAAGGGCCGGTGGGGCATCAAAGCCCGAATTCGGCCGCGTAGGCCGAGGTGAGCACGCAGCGTGCCGTGCGGGTCGAGCAGTGGGGAAGCTGACTGCAACTCGTTGGCCTGTATGCAGTTGTGAAGCACGTCCTGGAAATCTGTTCGGGGGCCCTGTACCGGATGCCGCAACCGTGTGCACGCACGGCTGTTGCCTTTTGGCAACGCTGGACGGACTTTTTAGGCCGTCGCCCGCTCTACTTCAAGCGGGCACGGGAGCCGCCCGACCGCGGTGCCTTCATACTTCGGCGCGGCGCTGCAGTTGCCGCGAGGCTTGAGTTTGCAGCGTCTTCGGCATAAGCGGAAAACGCGGCTGCATGCGTCGCTCGCGTTCAAAGCCCACGCACCTACGCTGTAGTTGCTCTCGCCAGACGGCGGGCCTGCGTGCCGATGGAGGGTCCGCGCCGCATCAGCCCGCGCTCGAGGCCAACGCAGCTACGAATCCGCGCGTCTTCTACGCGCGCCGCCGCAGGTAAGCCGGCGACTCGCGCGTTGGAACCTGGGCGGCAAAAAAGTTCAAGTCCTTGCGCACGCCGCGCCTGGACCCGCCCACTTCTACTATGGCAGAACGAGAGCTGCGAGTTCGGCTGGGTCGTCGAAGAGCCGCCACTTCTCAGGCGGTATGTCCGCAAACGCCTGCTGATAGCGCAGACTTGCAGCGTCCTGGCTGTCAACGCGGCGGATAAGAATCCAGCGCACCTGCTCCGGAAACTCGCGTGCAAGCGCGCCATAGACCTCCGGATCCTTTTCTCCCGAGTCGCCCACCAGTATGAACCGCCGCCCTGGATAGCGCTCCAGCAAGTCGCGCAGGATGGGCGGTTTGTACTCCAGCGGAGAGGCGAGCAGGTCGGCCACAGTGCTGTCCTTCAACCGCACGCTTTTCATGTGGTATGAGCCGGGCGGAAATGCCTCCCGGCTGCGAAACGTCTCCAGCTCGGGGTAAAGCTGCCAGGGGCTGGCCGAAACATAATGGAACACTGCCCCCGCGTCGGCCCAGCGTGCGTACAAGTTCGCCATTCCTGGGACGGCCTGGAACTCTTCGAGAAACGTACAGCGTACTAGCGCTCGCTTGTCGGTCACATGAGAAATCTTGATCGTATCGTCTATGTCGCTGATCACCGAAATGCCCTCGGGACCGACGAGTTGTACGGCGCCGCCGAAAGAGCGCTCGTCCTCCTTTTCCAACACCAGGGCGTACTCCAGCCACTCGCCAGGCTCGATTCCCAGCGCGGCCAAGCGGTCTTCGCTCAGCCGCACCTCTCCTCTGAAATGTCCGTTGGCCGCTGATGGTTCAAGCGCATGCGTCCCGCCGGCGATACGGACGGACAGGCGCTTGCCCCGCTCATTATCGACCAGAAACAGCCGCAGCCGCCGCTCGAATCGCGGAGAGTCGGCCGACTCCGCATCTATGCCAGCGGCCTGGGCAATACCCTGGACGAGCGTGCGGCGAAGCGTCGAGTCCTCCTCTGGTTCGTAGATCCAACCGTGGATGGGTAGGACCCACTCGCCTGCTGCCGAATCGAACCAGCCGCTGGTGCGAAAGAAAACTACTGTTTCATCAGTTTTGACCTGAGACTGTCCGCGCGCGGGCCAGAACCACATGGTACATACCGTGCCAAGAACGAATGCCCGGCGAAGGCGAGCGAGAAGAAGACGCCGAGTCCCTGTGGACACACGGATCATGCCGCAAGTCCCCCCATCTTCGGATCTCCTCATGTTGGGCGGTGCGGGACTGCGACCCGCCACAAGGGCCCATGCGCCAGGTGCAATTTGTAGGCCCAGACCGCACGTGCGATATCGAATCGGAAAAACCAAAAACCAAACCGAAAAACTTCGCTCTCGCTTATAGCTCGCCCCGTCTGAGCCGCCTGTACATGTCGAGCGCGTCGAGCACGATCCGCACCGCATCCGCCGGGCCCATGAAGTCTTCTACCACGACCTCTTTGTTCTCCAGCACCTTGTAGTCCTGGAAGAAACGTTTCAGCTCGCGCAGGGTATGCTCAGGTAGCTGGGCGGGATCGCAGTAGCCGGCGACCGCAGGGTCCTGGGTGCTGACGGCCACGATCTTGTCGTCGATGCCCTTGTCGTCCCGCATGCGGAAAACGCCGATGGCGTGCGCCTCGACCACGGTAAGCGGGTGGACAGGCTCTTGTCCCAGTACCAAGGCGTCGAGCGGGTCTCCGTCATCGCAAAAGGTGCGCGGGATAAAGCCGTAGTTCGCCGGATAGTGCACCGCGCTATACAGCACGCGGTCGAGCTTGAGGAACCCCGTCTCCTTGTCCAGTTCGTACTTGTTCTTGCTGCCCTTGGGAACCTCGATCACCACCGGAAAGGCGGTCTCGACCAACTCGTCGTCGATATAAATATCGTGCCAGGCGTGCATGATTAGTACCTGCGTGGATGTATCTGCCCATGGACCCGCAATGGCAGGCCCTGGATGCGCAAAAAGCCCTCGGCGTCGCTCTGGTTGTAGGAGCCGCCTCCCTCCATGGTGGCCAGCCCTTCGTCATACAAGCTGCCGGTGCTTGCCCGGCTCGACACGAGCATGTTCCCCTTGTAAAGCTGCAACACCACCTCGCCCGACACGTGGCGTTGCGCCTCGCGGATGAAGGCCATCAGGGCATCCATCTTGGCAGAGTACCAGAAGCCGTAGTACACCAGTTCGGCAACCTCGGGCGCCAGGCGGTCGCGCAGGTGCATCAAGTCGCGGTCCATGGTCAGTTGCTCCACGAGCCGGTGGGCCTCGTAAAGCAGCGTCATGCCCGGCGCCTCGTACACGCCGCGGCTCTTCATGCCCACGAATCGGCCCTCGACCATGTCGACCCGGCCGATGCCATTGCGGCCGCCGATGCGATTCAGCGCGTCGACCACTTGCCAGGCACCGCGCCGCTCTCCGTTGACCGCCACGGGTACGCCCGACTCGAACGTTATGCTCACCGTCTCGGCAGCGTCCGGCGCCTGTTGGGGAGAGACGGTCATGCCGAACTCCACCAGTGCCAGCCCATTGACGCTCAGGTCTTCGAGCTTGCCCGCCTCGTAGCTGATGTGCAGGCAGTTCTCGTCCGAGCTGTAGGGCTTGGCGGCGGTGGCCTTCACCGGGATGTTGCGCTGTCGGCAATACTCGATCATCTCGGCCCGCCCGGGGAACCGGCTGCGAAACCGCTCATCTCGCCAGGGCGCCAGCACCTGCAACGAAGGCGCCAGGGCATTCGCCGCAAGCTGAAAGCGGCACTGGTCGTTCCCCTTGCCCGTGGCGCCGTGTGCAAAGGCGTCCGCCTGCACCTCGCGCGCCACCTGCAAGCAAGTCTTGGCGATTAGCGGCCGGGCGATGGCCGTGCCCAGCAGATACACGCCTTCGTACTTGGCCTGCCAGGCAAGCACGGGGAAGGCGAAGTCTCGGCACAGCTCCTCGCGCACGTCTACAATGCGCGCCGTCGCCGCACCGCAGCGGCGTGCCTTGGCGAGGATCGCCTCGCGGTCTTCGCAGGGCTGTCCCAGGTCTACATACACGGCGTGCACCTCGTGCCCCTCTTCCTGGAGCCAGCCCAAGATCACGCTCGTATCCAGACCACCAGAATATGCAAGCACACAGCGCGGCATGGCACGTACAACAGCAAGGGTAGCAGTTCTCGAATGGCAGCACTCATCATAGCCCGCAGCGGGCCGCAGGCAAAAGCCGTTGCGTCAAAGGTTTCTGGGCGCGGCCGGCACGCGCTACAGGCTCGATCTTTCCGCATCACTTCGTGCAGGGCCGATGGCACGCAACCCCCAGCACGCTCTGCGCGCCTGGTTTTGTCGCATCGCTGGCGGTTCTCAGAACTCGCGCAGCGGCCGGCGCGACCGGCCTTTCTTCGCCCGGCGTGCCTACGCGAGCAGCTCGGCCAGCTCCACGCCCCGTCGCTCCTGGATGCTGCGCGCCACCGCCTCGGTAAACGCCATGTACCGTACTCCCGTGGCAAAGTCTGTGTGCTGCACGCGGCATTGGCCGCGAATGGCCGCCACAAACTCGGCTTCCACGCGCCAGCCGTATTCCAGGTCCGGGAGTACGGGTATCTCTAACAGTTCGGTTTCGCCGGCACGCAAGCCGAGGAGTCTTTCTTGCGGCGCGAGCAGGCATTTGAGCGTGCCCTGGCTGCCGTAGAGGTGGATTTGAAAGCCTGGGCCGCCGTGGGCCACGCCGCTGGCGTGGTACAGGCCGAGGGCATCGCTAGGAAACTCGGCCAGCACGTGGACGCAGTCGGGCGTTTCGACGGGCCCGGGTGCGGCTCGTTCGGGGTCGTAGCGGCTGGGGATGAAGATGCGGGCCTGGGCCGTCACGCGGATCGGGTCGGGCAGCCAGCGGATCAGCGTCTCGTGCAGGATTCCCAGGGCAAGCATGTTCAGGCCGGAGTACTCTGCCACCTGCCGCCAATGCAGAGGTGCATTGGCGTCTGCGAGCTGATCGGTCGTACAGAGCACGACCACCTCGCGCAGACAGCCCACATAACCATCGGCCAGCAAGCGTTCGACCTGCCATCGCAGGCGCAGGCCGAAGGGGCTAGGCACGATCTGTGCCACGAGTTCGGGGCGCCTTTGACTGGCCCGCAGCATAGACTTGGCCTCGGCCAGGTTGCGGGCCATGCGAGCCTCGCAGAGCACGTGCTTATTGTTTTCTAGCGCGGCGAGCGTCACGTCGTGATGCAGGTAGGGCCAGGTGCCGATCACCACGGCGTCGATCTCCGGGTCTGCCACCAGCTCCTGCCAACTCGGGTAGGTGCGGGGGATGCCAAACTCGCGAGCACATGCGAGCGTCGACTCGGGCCGCCGGTTGACGACGCCGACAATCTCGACACCGTCGCAGGCACGCAAGCCGGGCACGTGCCTCAGCCGCGTGTTCGCGCCCAATCCGACGATCCCGATCCGCAGCGTGGAGTACATGATTTGGCACCTCGTGGCAAGCTATTCGCTCGATAGCAACCGTGCCATTGTAAGCCTCGGGCACAAACTTGGCCCGGGACCTGTGGACGGGAGACGACATTTCGTCTCGCATCGTTGCGTTCGCTGCACGCCCGTGCGCTGCGGTCGCCGCACCAAGCTGGATTCTGTGCTTGCACGGCGGGCCAGCGTGCCCGAAGTGCCACTGCGTCTGTATTACACGCGCGCATCCTTGATCTCTGCTCCATCTCCCTCCACGCACACGCACCACAGGCGAAGCGGCGTTTGATGCCATCCATGGTGGTGGGCAGGGTCCTGGTGCCGGCGCCATGCTGGGTCACCGCCTGTTCTGGGCCGGGCGCGTGGCACGCCAAGTCAACTTAAGCAGTTCTATCACGGCCAGGGGCACCAGGGCCAATGCAAATACAAGCACCCATTCCCAGGCGAAATGCTGTGCGGACTCAAAGTAGCGCCGGGCGAATGGCAGCGTGACCACGCTTAGTTGCAGCAGAAAAGAAACCCCGATAGCCCCGAGGAGGTAGGGGTTGGAAAGCAGGCCTAGTTGGGGCAGCGTGAGCGTTTGACTGCGAGCGGCCAACGAGCGTAGCAGTTCGCCGTACACCAGTACGCAGAAGGCTACGGTGCGGGCGCGGCCGACGACCTCTGCGCTGGCGGGATCCCGAAGGTAGACAATGGCAAATGCGGCCAGCGTCGCGGCTCCCACGAGCGCTCCCTGGAACAAAACGCGGATGGCGAGCCGCGACGTCAGCATCGGCCGTTTGGGGGAACGCGGCTTGCGATGCATGATGTCAGGTTCAGGCGGCTCCAGCGAAAGCGCCAGCGCCGGCAGCCCGTCCGTCAATAGGTTGATCCATAGCAACTGGATGGGGACAAGCGGAGCCTGCCAACCCGCCAGACTCGCCACCAACATCAGCAAAATCTCGCCCGCATTGCACGAGAGCAGAAACACCAAGACCTTTTGAATGTTGTCGTAGATGCACCGCCCCTCCTCCACAGCGCCGACGATCGACGCGAAGTTGTCGTCCGTCAACACCATGCACGAGGCTTCCTTGGTAACATCCGTTCCCGTTACGCCCATAGCAATGCCAATATCTGCTGCCTTGACGGCGGGGGCATCGTTCACGCCGTCACCGGTCATCGCCACAACCTGCCCCCGGCTCTTCCACGCCTTGACAACGCGCAATTTGTGTTCGGCCGTAACGCGGGCATACACCGCAATCTCATGCACGCATGCGGCCAACTGGTCGTCGGAAATGCCGTCGAGCTGCTGGCCGGTCATGGCGCGGCCGTCCTCGGCGGCCATGCCCAATTCGCGGGCAATCGCCAGCGCCGTGCCGGGATGATCGCCCGTGATCATGACCGCGCGAATGCCCGCGGCGTGGCACTTCTGCACGGCCTGCCTGGCCTCGTCGCGCGGCGGGTCGATCATGCCGACCAGGCCTGCGAAGACCAGGTCTCGTTCCTCAAACGCATCTGGAGCGTCCCCAGGAAACTCGCGATATGCCAGTCCCAGCACACGGAGCGCGCGAGAAGCCATTTCTGCGTTCTGCTGGTTGATCTCAACACGCCTCTCTTGTGTGAGCGGCACGACCCTGCCGGCCTTGAGTTCGGCAACGCATTTGTTGAGCACAACCTCGGGCGCACCCTTCGTGTACATGAGCAGGCGGCCGTCCGTGGCGCGCACCACAACCGACATCGCCTTACGTTCCGAGTCGAACGGGATTTCGTGAATGGTTCGTTCGTGTTGTGCCACGTCGTCAAGACGAGCCTTGAGGGCCACCACGACCAGCGCCCCTTCGGTGGGATCGCCCAGCACCTGCCAGGCGTCGTCGCCTTTGCCGTGTGGTCTCACGGCTGCATGGTTGCACCGCAGGCCGACCACCAAGGCACGCGCGAGTTCCGGAACTTGGCATGGATCGACGGGTGCCAGGCCGCTGTCGCCAAATAGAGCCGGCTCGACTGGGGAAACGGAGCCCTCTGCCTTGAAGAACGCGCCTCGAGGGACGTACCCTGCCCCCGTCACCAAATAGCGCTGGCCGCCGGCCACAATCTCCCTGACGGTCATCTCGTTGCGCGTGAGCGTCCCCGTCTTGTCCGAGCAGATGACGGTAACCGCGCCCAGGGTCTCGACGCTTGGCAGCTTGCGGATCAAGGCGTTGCGTTTGACCATCCTCTGTAGCCCGATTGCCAGGGCCACCGTTACCACTGCCGGCAGCCCCTCGGGCACAGCGGCCACGGCCAGGCTTACGGCCAGCAAGAACGCCCGCATGGCATCTCCGCCGCGAAGCATCTGTAACGCAAAAATCATGGCGACGATGGCCAGGCATATCGCGATCAGCACTCTGCCAAGCTCGCGCAGCCGTCGTTGCAGGGGCGTGGGTTCGGGCTCATAGCGTTCCAGCAGGGCGGCTATGCGTCCCAGCTCGGTCTCCATGCCGGTGGCAACGACGACGGCTGTTGCCTTGCCGGCCGCAGCGACGGTGCCTAAGAAGGCCATGTTGCGGCGGTCAGCGAGCGGTGTGGCGGCATCCAGCACGGCGGCCGGATCCTTTTCGACGGGGACCGATTCGCCCGTAAGAGCAGCTTCCTGTGTACGAAAGCCGAAGGCACGTACCAGGCGCACATCGGCTGGTATGTTGTCGCCCGCGTGCAATTCGAGGATATCGCCCGGCAGCAGCTCACGGGCCGGCATTGGCTTGAGCGTGCCCTCCCGCAGGACCTTGGCCAGGGGCGCCGAGAGCCTCTGCAAGGCCGCCAGGGCGTGTTCGGCACGCTCTTCTTGAAAGAAGCCCAGCAGTGCGTTGAGCAGTACGATGGCCAAGATGGCGATCGTATCGGCCCACTCTCCCAGGAACCCCGCCACGAGGGCCCCAACGATCAGAATCCAGATGACCAGGTCTGCAAATCGCGAAAGGAACTTTCGCCAACGGGGGATGGGCGGTGCCTCGGCGAGTTCGTTGTACCCGAATTGCGCACGCCGCGCTGCAAGCTGGTAGCCGTGCAGGCCCCATTCGAGGTCGGCAGCAAGGCCCTTCAATACGTCTTCGACCGCTTGGGCGTGGAAAGGCACCCGCTGGTTCACTTCGCCTCTGCCTCACGTAGCAGGCGTGCAGCCTCTTCAGGCAGCACGGGGTTGATGGACATGCCGCTCCCCAGCTCAAACCCTGCCGGCCGAGTCAAGCGGGGCAGGATCTGCACGTGCCAAAGGAAGTACGGCTTATGCTCATCGCCCCGGGGTACGGTGTTGATGGTCAGGTTGAAATCGGGGTTGTCGAGCACAATGTACAGCTTGGCCAGTACCGTCCTGAGGATCTCCGCCAGGGGACGCAGCCTATCGGCCGGCACCCAGCCGAAGGAAGCCTGGTGCACCTTGGGTAGAATCCAACTTTCGAACGGCAGGTGCGAGGCGTAGGGCATGACGGCCGCAAACTGCTCGTTTTCGGCCACCACGCGCTGTGCGGCCGCCAGCTCCTCGGCCAACAGCACGCAGTACAGGCATTCTCCGGTCTGGTCAAAGTAATCCGTGGCAACCGCGTGTTTGAGCCGGAGCAACCTCGGGACCACCGGCATGGCGATGATCTGCCAGTGCGGATGCCGCAGCGACGTTCCCGCCCCCTCGCCGTGATTCTTGAAGATAACGATGGTCTGAAAGCGTGCGTCGCGCATCAGCTCGTTGAAGCGCACTTGCAGCGTGCGCAGCACCACCTCGACCTGCTCCACCGGCTGGTGCGCCAACACCCGCTCGTGATCGGGCGACTCTACCACCACCTCATGTACGCCGCAGCCCCCCATAGTGCGAAAAAGCGTTCCCTCCTCATGGCGGTGGTGGTCCGCCTCGATTCGCAAGGCGGGGAACCTGTTGGGAACCACCCGCGTGAGCCAACCGCCGCTGCCCGCGGCTCCCCCTTCCCGCACCGCGAAGATCTCCCTGCCGGTAAGATGTTCGTGTCCCGGGCAGAAGGGGCATGCCTCCGCGGTCCGCGCGCCGGACTCCATACCGCCAGACCGCTCGCGCGGCCGGCCTGAACGCTCGGGCGCAAGAATCACCCAATCGTTGGTTGTTGCATCAAATCGCAGCGACGACATGGCTTCCCTTCTCCTTGCCCCAAGAGCCACGGCACCGGTGCCCGTCAGTATAACCGTTGTCGGCCTGTGCGCCGGGCATCTACGTCTCGTCGATGCCATGTTCATGCCGATTGGCACCAGGACCCTTCCCAGGACAGCGCTCGTATACGCCACACGGCGCTTGCACCGGCGCCGGTTCGCAGAGGGGCCCCCACCTTTCGCTTACGCCTAGGCGTCGCCTCGGCCCGCTGCGGCCAATGCCTCGAACTCTTCCACGAAACGCCTCGCAATCGAGTCCAGGTCGTGGTGTGCCTCCACGTACGCCCGGGCCGCGGCGGCCAGCCGGCGGCGCAGAGCGGCGTCTGTCAGCACCCGACGGAGCGCGGCGGCAAGCGCCTCGTCGTCGTCGTGGGGGAAAAGCAACCCCGTCTCCTCCTGCCGCACCAGGTCTACGTTGCCCGGCACGCAGCTCACCACCGGACAAAGTCCGCTGGCCATGGCCTCCAGCAGGGCATTCGAGCAGCCCTCGCTGGGAGAGGGAAGCACGTACACGCTTGCCTGCCGATGCACCGCCGGCACATCCGCGCACTGGCCGAGAAACTCGACGTTCTTCAACCTGGCGGCGGCCGCTGCCGAACGTAGTTCGTCCGAGAGCGGGCCGTCTCCCGCAATCAGCAGGCGGTATTCGCCCGCCGCGTTCAACCGCCCCCAGGCCCGCAGCAGCACGTGTGGGTTCTTGGCCGGCACGAGCCGGGCCACAAAGCACACCGTGCGGTCTCGCTGGGACGAGACATCGGCTGAAGGGCGAAATCGATTCAAATCCACGCCATTGGTGATGCGGGCGACCTGTTCTACGGGACAGCCAAGCTGATGCAATTCTGCTTGCGTTTGTTGGGAGAGGGCGAGGAAGCGGTGGTTGCACAGCACCCAGCGGCGCAAGAGCCGGGCGCCGCGGGCGTTGAGGATCTGATCGACGTCGCCGCCGGGCCCAGTGGAGGCGGGCACGGCGATGGCGGGCTTGCGCAGTCGAGCGCACACCAGGCCGGTGGCAACGGCCTCCCAGGGGAGCTGCGCGGCCAGTAGCACGTCGTAGCGGCGGCGGGCGGCAAGAAGCTGCCCGGCCAGGCTGGCGATGAACGTGGCCCCGAACAGCGGCCCCAGCGGCACCGTGCGGATGCAGCGGCGGATCTCGATGCCTGCAATTGTCTCCCGCAGCGGTTGCCCTGGCAGTGGCCGGGTAAAGACCACCGGCTCGTGCCCCCACCGTGCCCATCGCTCGGCGAGCTGGAACATCTGCCGCTCGGCGCCGCCCACAACGGGGTGAAAGTAGGCCAGGCAGACCGCTATGCGCAACGGTGGGCGGCCAGGTTTGCCGGGCATGGCGCCAGCAGAGTGAGATGGGAGCATGCAATATGGAGAAGCAAAGGAGCCTATCGAAATGTGCGCGACCGCGCACGCGCGACTCCTGCGTTGTTTCTAAGCTCTTCTCTCTCTACTCTCTTCACGCTACTGCCCTTCCTCCCAGGGACTCGCAGGCGCGGTCTGCACGAACGGTTGGGGATGCTCCGCCGCCTCTTCTTCCATCACGCGGCGCGGCTTCGCCACGTGCACGCGCGAGACTTCGTACGCCAAGCGAGGCATGTTCAACATAAAGACCAGCACGGCGGCTACGATCAGGGTGAAGTAGAGGTAGACGAGATCGTCGAGCCGTATCTCGTTATCCACGGCGGCTGTAATGGTCCAGAAGGGGTTGGCGATCTGGCTGAGCGAGTAGCGATCGGGTTCCTGCGAGAACAAGAAGTAGGGAACGAGCGGCACGACGCATGCCAAAACAAGTACCACCCCCTGCACCAGCACGCCGACGGGGAGCGGGACCGCAAAGCGGCGGCGGGCCGCCGCCAGCAACAAGCGGCCGATGCCCAGGTAGATGGCGATATACAAGAATCCCAGGCAGGCGACATGCGCAACGGTGTCCCAACCAATCCCCCCCCAACGCCCTGTGACGCCACGGCTGTACGTGGCGATGGACCCTGCCAGGGTCGCCAGGCCGAGCACGAGCAAGTTGGCCAGCACGAACATGTAGCCCGTCCCAGGCCCCGGAGTGAACCAGGTGAAAAGCGCCCTGGCCAGTAGAGTCCGAGGCAGGCTGCGCCGCACGCGATGCGACATTTCCGTCGCCTCCGCCACCAGAAACACGCCCAGCGCTGCCCAATAGCCGTAACCAACGATCAACAGGAACACGAATATCAGCGGTTCGGCCTCCAGCATCCAGGCATAGCCCATCCAGCCTAAAAAGATCGCCTGGTTCACGGCCATCACCACGCGTAGGGCAGTGGAGCGGTTGTCGGCCGCAAAGGTAAGCTGCGCAGCCGTAGCTGCAAACGCGAGGGCGAAGCCGCCCCAGAACATGGTGAGCAGAATAAGATTCCCCACAAGAAACTGCGGCTCATCCCAGGGGAACGGCTCTTCGTAAACAACAATGCCCGCAAGCCCCAGCCCGCCGGAAAAAGCCCCCAGCAAGCCCATCACCAGCAACACAGACAGCACCATCTGCCAGTGGCGCTCGTTGGTCACCGTGGCCAGCAGCAAGCCAATCAGCGAGAGGCCCAGCGAGCCGTGGCACGTGTACAGCAGCACCAGCAGAATGGTGGGAAAGTCGATGCCCCGCAGCAGGTAAGTGAATCCCAGGCACGGCGCCACGGCAGAGAGATAGACCAGCATCTCCAAGAGGGCGCTGGCCAGCTTTCCGGTAACGAGTTGGCGCGGCTTGAGGGTCGTGATCGAGAGCAGTTCGTGCGTGCCATCGTGCCGCTCTCCCGCCAGAGATTGGAACGCTCCAAAGGGCACGACGACCAGCAGCGGCAAAGCCAGTACGCAGTAGTAGCCGAAGAACATCACCGGCCCGGCCGCCCCGTAGTGGATGCTGCCTCCCATCCACGCCACGCCCAGGAAAGACCAGCCGCAGGCGAACACCAGCACCAAGCTGAAGGTAGAGAGAAAACGGCGGCTTTTGAGGGCCTGCCTCGCCTCTTTGACGAGGATGGGGTTGAGCCGCTCGCCCCACGGGGCAAGCCAGGCGTCTAGCTTTGACAGCCAGCCCGCCGACAGCGGCCCGCGACCAAGCACGCCCGGGGCCGACGAGCCGCCCTCTTGGCTGTCCGCCAGAAACGGCCCGCTCGCCACCCCATCCGCCGCAAACGGGCTGCTACCCCCATCCCCCGCAGTGCCCCCCGACTTCGGCTCCAGCGCCGCCTCCAGAGGCCGCTCGAATGTGCTCATTGCACCTGGCCCTCGGTCACCTGCATGAACACCTCCTCCAGCGTAGCGGCCGGGCTGCCAAACGCCACCACGCGCAAGCCGGCCTGAACCATCTCTCGCAGCATGTCCGCCTCGACCTCGGCTGAACCCTCATGCACAAAAGTAGCCGTGTCGCCGTTGAGACGCACGTCCCTCACATCCGGCCGCCCGTTCAGCCAGGCCCCATCCGCGGCCGCCTCGCCCAGCACCTGCACCGAAACCCGCCGCTGCTGCTTCACACGCTGCCGTAACATATCTTCGACCGCCCCCACCGCCAGCAGCCGGCCACGTTCGATAATGGCCACCAGATCGCACATCTCGGCCAACTCGGTGAGAATATGCGAGCTAATCAACACGGCCTTGCCTTGGGCGGCAAGCTGCCGGATCATCTCCCTCAACTGGATGCGGGCACGGGGATCGAGTCCCGCCGCCGGTTCATCAAGCACCAGCACCGGCGGATCGTGAATGATGGCGCGCCCCAGGCAGAGTCTTTGTTTCATGCCCTTGCTCAAGCCGCGAATCGGCTTATCGGCCAGCACGTCCAGGCCCGTGAATCGCATGACGTAGTCCAGCGCGGCTAGCCGCGTTTGCCCGCGCAGCCCGTAGGCGCGTGCAAAAAAGTCGAGGTATTCCCAGACGCTCACGTTCGGGTAGGTGCCAAAGTAGTCTGGCATGAATCCCAGCCGTGCGCGGGCTCGATCGGGGTCGTTGACCACGGAGAAACCATCGACAAACGCGTCGCCCCTCGTGGGCATGTCTAGCGTGGCCAGGATGCGCATGCTCGTTGTCTTGCCTGCGCCGTTGGGGCCGATATAGCCCATCACCTGCCCCCCATAGACCTCGAAGCTTACGTCTTGCACCGCTTTTGTCTGCCCGAAATAGCGGTGAAGACGCCGCAGTTCGACGAGCGGCCCGCTGCCGAGTTTCATGGCCCTACCACCTGCCCTGAATGAGGAACAAGCTGGCCTCTGGCGCGGCGGCGACCCCGACCTCTACCTCCGGAGAAGACTCGCCGATGGCGACGTACGTGCGCGGTTCGGTGAGGAGGCCCTGTCCCCCCGCGTCGCAGGCTTGCAAGAGGCGCGAGATGGCGCTCTCTAGCAGATTCGTCTGTTGAGTGCCAGCATCGTAGCGCGAGTAGAAGTATCGCCAGCGTCGCACTCTCACGCCGCGCCAACTGAAGCCCTCAGGCACTTGCAGCCGATGGCGCTGCACGGCTGCGCGGAAGGAGGCAGCCTCTGCCACCAGGTCCGCAGGGGCTAGCACCGCGTCTTCGCCCGCACCCACGCGAGCCGCTGCGTAAAACGCCCCCTGCTCATCGCACACCAGCAGGCGCTCCAAGTTCGTTCCCAACTCGTTGCGGACGCGCAGGCCCTTCCCCTTTCTGCCAAGGATTCTCAAGCCAGCCTTGGTGGCTCGCGTGCGCATGGCCAGGTATTGGGTGGGCACGCGAGAAGGCAGCCACCCGCGGCGCAGGTACTGCTTGCCGTCTGCCCACTCCAGAGTGCGTTGGCGTTGCAGTTTGGTTTCGAGCATCTCATGCGGCTCGATGGGAAGGATGGCCACGTCTTCGCTGAACGTCAGGCCATCGCTGGGGGCCAACCCGGCATAGTACGAGAGGCGAGACCAGCTTGTGGCCCGGCCTACACGCTGGTCGATCTCTGTCAGGCTTCGCACGCGGACCCGCACGCCCAGTCCGTCTGCCATCATGGCGTACGCGAACAGCCCCAACGTCACCAGGGCGGCGAACGATGGCACGAGCACGAGCAGCAGATACAGCTTCTGCCGCCGTCTCAGCCAGAAGTAGTTCACCGGCCCAATGACCACCACAAACACGCTGATCAACAACAAGAATGTCCACCGCGGGGCCAGGCCTACGCCCGGAATCAGAAATTCCCAGAAATCGGAGTTGCCCCCCACCAGATCCACGCCGTGCCGGCGCTCCCAAGTAGCACGCATGTCTAGGATGTTCCGTAGCCACGCCCAATCGGCTGCCGTCACGCGGATCGGCCCATCGTTACCAAGCGCGACCACCGTGCCCAACCCGTAGGGCCGCAGCAAGAATGGCCTGGCGTCTGGGCCCGGGCGCTGCGGCACGCTCGGATCTACTGCACCCTCGGCCATCGCGTCTTCTATTGGCATCGGCGGGACGGGCAAAGCACTACGTGGGATCGCCCCGATTGCTGCTCCCGGCGCCGCGCCCGGCCCGCCGCTCCCCCCCCTCGGCAGCGCACCGCTCATGCCGGGAAACTGGCTACTATCGATCTGCTGCGATGGGGGCTGCCACCGCGCGGGATCGGGCGCAAACCAGCCGCGGGCGCGAAAGTCGTCGCCAAGTTCGCGCTGCGCCGCCAGTCCTATCGCTCGTTCCAGCTCTGCCAGGCGAGCGTAGTCTTCGTGCAGCTCTCCGACGATCAACGTCCCTCCGGCATGAACCCAGCCCAGTAGGGCCGCCAGGCGCCGCGGGTGCGACCGTACTAGCAACAGCAGGTCGTCTAGCGAGATCAAGACCACGTCCAGGGCCAGGTACTGCTGCCAACGTTCGGGCAAGCCGGCGATGCTTGCCACGGCGGCCTGATTCGATTGCAGGCTTTGGCGCAGGCCCGGGAACACGCCGTCTACATCAGCCTCCGGCGGCGGCAACAGCAAGACTGCCGACGTGGCCTGCCCCGCAAGAGGCGGTTGGATGGGAAACCTGCGCACAGAGTTCGACGTGCCCGCTACGAGCTGCATGGGCATTGCCGGCCAGCCAGTCGTGCTGGAAGCTACCAACAGCCGTGCTTCGCGCTGTTGCCAGGCGGCCGTCGGCATGCCGACGTACATATCGCGCTGCGAGACCTTGTCTAAGTATTCCCCGTCTTCGAACAGCTCGACGTCAAAATGGTTCCACGTGAAATAAGAGGGCAAGGTGAGCACGACGGAAGCCTGGTTGCTACCTGCCGGCATGACGAAGTGCTCGACCACGCTCACGGCGGGACTGGACGGCATGAAGCGCCAGCGTGCCCTCAGCCGCACCGAAAACGTTCTGTCATCGGCGGACGGCGTGCCCGATGCCGTTACCTGCACGGAAATGGGACGATAGCCGCTGCCATCGACCCAGCTCATGTCGACGCGCATTTGCACGCCGTTGCCCGTAGAAACGCACCCAAAGCCCACCTGGGCTTGCGCGTGCTGCGCAGGCCAGGCGCTGCCTGCCGCTGCCAGCCCAGCTACAGCCAGAACGGCGAATCGAGCCAGCCGCCGCCTTGTACCTAAGCCAACAACCGGGTGGTCCATGGGCACCTCCTATGTGAGGGCATCGGGAGCCGACGACTCAGCAGCTCCCTTGCCCCCAACCAACGAGCCGCGATCGTCAGGCGGGCCGCCTGGTCCGTCTCGCATCCCGGCAGCGGCCGCAGTGTTCGCGACGCCCGTCGCCCGGTGCGCCTGCCCGGGTTCGCCTGCGAACAGCGGCTCGGGCAAATCTTCAAACGGAGAAGCCCCTCTGCGGCGCATGCGCCGTGCCTGGTACGGAACGGCCACCATCCACATAGCCAGGAATGTCAGGGCATAAACGGCCAGCGACACCAGCGCCGCTGCCACAGCCACGGTAACGCCCGCCGCCCATGCAGCCCCCTTGGCAGCCTGGGCCGCCACAACAAACACAAGCGAGCCGATCACCACTCCCGCCAGCAGGTGGCCTAGAGAATACCTTGGCAGCAGCATGGCTGAAGGCTACTCCTTTACGCTGGCTCCCTCGTATCCCGCCTCGGCCAACGCCGCAATCGCTCGGCTGGCATCGAACTGGCTCGCATTGACCATGAGCGTGGCCTTTCCACTCGACACGTCCACTTGAACCTCCGCTACACCCGGCAGCGGTTGCAGTGCATTCTGCACTTTTGGTGCTCAACCCACCGGTCAGTGCATGCCTGGCACATCGAGAACCACCTGGGTCAGACGAGACTCGGCAGAAGATGTGCTCGACACAGCATGCTGGCCGGCCTCAGCAGGGCTGGTGCCGACATCCACAGGTGCGGGGGCCTGACTGCAACCGCAGAGCACCGCCACCGCTAACAGCGCAGCGTATCGCGACATTGTAATGCCTCCAGAGAAAGAGGGATGCGAACCCTCCAACAACCGCGGCCGAAGGGTTGTTCGCTCCCGTCACAGTAATCTTTATGAGCACAAACTTCCAGATCTTTCCCGCACCTAGGTCAAACAAAAGCAGGCATGTGCCACTGCTTGTATGCGCCCTCCGCAGGCGGGCTTCGCTAGCCGGGCACAGCACCGCAAAGCCTGCTCCCATTCAGAGGCTTCCCCGTGTGCCACTGCTTGACGCAGAGCATCAAGCAGTGCTGTCCCGCCAAGCACGCGACCACCCCCACGTGTGCCACTGCTTGACGCAACGCGTCAAGCAGTGCTGCCCCGTGAATGCTCTCTCCCCTGACGAGCGCACTGCTTGAATGCGGCCTGCCTGGTCGTCCTGGCATCGGCAGGCATTCGACT
>FWPU01006410.1_pt1 | contig 23585 bp, 23 predicted proteins | sample 2228361 | NCBI WGS metagenome assembly FWPU01 (sample SAMEA103939777, study PRJEB20133) | metagenome
TGCCTTAAGGGGGCCTCACGCAGGTCGGCCCTGGGTGCAAGCCCTGCACTCCTTGGCTTACCCTTCTTACCCACTAAACTGAAACAGATACACGGCCACATGCTTGGTCTGGCTATCACGGCGACTTGTGGTAAACTTGTCTTGAAGGGGACTCACAGCACCGCTTGCTGCTATCCGCTGGCCAGAGCGCATACGCTCACGGGGATACTTCCGCGCCGCATCTTTACCTAGGGAGTAGCCTGGTAGGCTGACCTCTTCATGTACCAGTGCTGGAGGTGAGGGACTGGGACCAATAGGACATACCGTAGTTGCAGTGGGAGTGGGCGCCGGGGTCTGGGCCGCCACAGGCTCGCCCCTGGCTATCCCTGTGGCCATCAGCACCGGCGTGCTCATTGACGCCGACCATGTGCTGGACTTTCTCGACTGGTTCCTTTCTGGCGACAAGAGGCGCATGTACGTGATGTTCCACGCGTGGGAGGTGTCCATCCTGGGCCTTCTGTCGCTGCTTTTCCTGGGCCATCCCCTGTTCGTGGCCGCGGTGCTGGGCTACACGGGCCACCTGGTGGCCGATAGCCTGGCCAACCGGACACACCCGCTGGCCTACTTCATGCTGTACCGCCTCTACCGCGGCTTCGACCGGCGGTACCTGACCCTTAACCCCGATGCCATGTCCCTCATGCTGCACCGCCACGACGTGCCCCTGTGGGCGCGCATCGAGCCCTGGCTGTACCGGCTGGTGTACCGGGCCAGGACCAGGCAGCGCTAGCCGGCGGCCGGCCGGGCCTGCTTTACGCTCTTGAGGAACTCGGCGCTGGCGCTGGCCAGCAGCGTCGGCACGTGGGTGTACAGGTACCTTACGCCCCTGGCCATGTAGCCGGAGACGGCCTGGGCGTTGCCGGCGGACCCTGGCACCTTGCCCGCCGCCACGATGGCCGCGAAGGCCCTGTCCATGGCCTCTCGCACCGCCGGGGCGCTGGACTGGCCGGGGTAGCCCATGGACTGGGACAGGTCCGAAGGCCCGATGAAGAACACGTCCACGCCCTCCACGGCCAGGATGTCGTGGATGTTGCGCAGCGCCTCCTCTTCCTCAAGCTGGACGCACACCAGCGTCTCGCGGTTGGCCTCCTGCACGTAGTCGGCCATGGACAGGCCGAAGCCGTAGTTGGCCGGGCGGCTGCCGGCGGCCAGCCCGCGGTTGCCCAGGGGGTAGTACTTCACCGACTCCACGGCCCGTTTCGCGTCGGCGCCGGTGTTGACGTGGGGCACCTGCACGCCCATGACGCCGCGGTCCATGACCTGCAGAATGGCCTCGGGGCTGTTCATGGCGGGCCTGGCGATGGGCGTGATGCCGCTCAGCTCCGCGGCCATGGCCATCAGCTCCACGCTCTCCGGCGATATGGCGCCGTGCTCGCAGTCAATGAGCACCCAGTCGAAGCCCAGCCTGCCCACCATCTCCACCACCTGGGGCGAGGGAAACATGACAGATACGCCAAAGGCAGGCTCGCCCGACAGCAGCTTTTCTTTGAGTCTGTTCTTTCTCACTGGCGCCCCCTGTAGTCAGCCCGTTGGCTGCTGGTCTGGCACAACACTGTAGCCGCCGGCCGGCGCAGCGTCAAGGCCGTGGGCAAGGTCCCCTCTGCCACGTGCGCGGTGCCCGTTAACGCTGCGCCGATGGTAAGGCGACGCCTTTGGCCCCCTCTAGCTCTCCCCCAGAGGGGGCGAGGACGGGCGTCCAGACCTCACCCCCGCAAGCCCCCTCTCCACGTGTGGAGAGGGGGCCATAGATTGACCGACGCCCTGCCCTTGACCGCCGGGGGTGAGGTCTTGCCTGACTCGTCCACTACCTCGCAGTGGACAAAGGGCCTCCATGTTGACACGCCCCTGGGCGGCCACTATCATTCTGCTGCCTGCAAAGCTGGATGGAGGGAACTGCCATGCGCCTGGCGCTCCTGGGCATGTCCCACGAGACCAACACCTTCTCGCGCGTCCCCGCGACTTACGAGAGGTTCAACATTTACCGTGGGCAGGAGATAGTCCGTCAGTACAAAGAGTCCCACAGCACCAACGCCGGCTTCCTGGAGGCCGCCGACAGGTCCGGCTTCGAGGTAGTCCCGCTCATCTATGCCACCACCGGCCCCATCGGGACCATCACCAGGGACGCCTTCGACCGCATCGTGGGCGAGATGCTGCAGCTCCTCAGGGAGCAGGGGCCGTGGGACGGCGTGCTGCTGGCCCAGCATGGCGCCGCCGTCTCCGAGGAGTACCCCGACGCCGACGGCGAGATCGCGGCCCGGGTGCGCCGGCTGGTGGGGCCTGACGTGCCCATCGGCATGGCGCTGGACCTGCATACCAACCTGTCCCAGAAGATGATAGCCAACACCACGGCCACGGTGCTCTACCGCTCCAACCCGCACCTGGACCCCAGGCCGCGGGCCGTGGAGTGCGCCGAGATCATCGTCAGGACCATCAGGGGCGAGGTGCGCCCGGTGCAGGCGCTGGAGATGCCGCCCATGGTCATAAACATCGTCAAGCAGTTCACCGGCGAGGAGCCGATGCTCTCGGTCATGCGGGACTGCGAGGAGGTGATGAAGCGGCCCGGCATCCTCTCGGCCAGCGTGGGCGAGGGCTACCCCTACGCCGACGTGGAAGAGATGGGCATGGGCTTCCTGGCCGTCAGCGACGGCGACCCCCAGGCCGCGCGGGAGGCCGCCCGCTGGATGGCGAAGCGGGCCTGGGACCGCCGCCACCTGTTCGTGGGCGACATCCCCTCGCCGGCCGAGGCGCTGCGGCAGGCCATGGCCGCGCCCAGAGGCCCGGTGGTCATCATGGACGTGGGCGACAACATCGGCGGCGGCAGCTCCGCCGACTCCACCATCCTGCTGGCCGAGGCCAGGCGCCAGGGCATCAGGGGCACCAGGGTCTTCCTCCAGTCGCTGTACGACCCCGAGTCGGTGAGGGCCTGCGTGGCTGCCGGCGTCGGCTCCACGGTGACCCTGCGGGTGGGCGGCAAGACCGATGACATGCACGGCTCGCCGGTGGAGGTCACCGGCAGGGTGCGCGTCATCTCCGATGGCCAGTTCGAGGACCCCACGCCGACCCACGGCGGCCAGCGCTACTTCGATGGCGGCACCACCGCCGTCCTGGAGACAACGGACGGCTACACGCTGGTGCTGACCAGCAAGCGCGTGGGCAACACCAGCCGCCAGCAGATGTACTCGGTGGGCATCCGCCCGGAGGACTACAGGATCGTGGTCGCCAAGGGCGTCGTGTCGCCGCGGCCGGCCTACGCGCCCATCGCCTCCCGGATCATCCTGGCCAACACGCCCGGCGTCACCACCGCCGACCTGTCCTTCTTCACCTACCAGCGCCGCCGCAAGCCGCTGTTCCCCTTTGAGCCGGAGGCGAGGTATTGAGGGCGCGAGGCGAACAGTTCACCCCATCCCCTCGGCAGGCTCGGGGCAGGCTCTGGCCTTCCCCATCAAGGGGGAAGGGAGTTCTCTCCCCCCCTCGACAGGGGAGAGTCAGAGTGGAGGTGAAACATTCGCCTGCGACAAGGGCAGGCAAGACAGACCTGCACTGGCGCACTCCAGGAAGGCTCTTGCCCCCTACCCCAGGTGCCGCAGGTACTGGCCCACGATATCTATGCCCACCAGGCCGCTGTAGGCCTTCTGGAGCCGGTCGGTGACAGGGCCGGGCACCTTGCCGTCGCCGATGGCGGCGCCGTTGAGGGTGGACACGGGGCAGATGCAGAAGCTGGTGGAGGTCACGAAGGCCTCGTCGGCGGTGTAGGCGTCGAAGGGGTCTATGTCGGCCTCCCGGACCTCGATGCTCAGCTCCTGGGCCAGCTCTATCACCGTCTGCCGGCTGATGCCGCCCAGCACGTACTGCTCTCGCGGAGTCATGACCACGCCGTTCTTGACGACGAAGAAGTTGCTGCCTATGCCCTCGGACAGGTTGCCGTTGGTGTCCAGCAGGATGGCCCAGGCGTCCGGGGCCTGGGCCTTGACCTCCAGCTCGGCCAGGACCAGGTTGATGTAGTTGTGGACCTTGGCCCTGGGACTCATGGACTCGGGCGGCGTGCGCCGGATGGACGGCGTGACCACGGGCAAGCCGTCGCGGTAGTACCTGGCCCTGGCCTTGAAGGGCAGCGGCGTGCACTCGATGACCACCGTTGGCCTCTGCTGGCCCTCCTCGCCGCGCACGCCCCTGGTCACCCGCTGGGTCACCCAGTAGTCGTCCTGGGGGGCCAGCAGGGGCAGGTTGGCGTTGAGCACCTGCATGGTCAGGTCCGCCATCTGGTCCTTGGTCAGCCCGGGGTCAATGCGCATGTACTTCAGGGAGTTGTAGAGCCGGTCCAGGTGCTCCTTCAGCTTGAAAATCCTGCCGCCGAAGGTGCGGGTGGTGTCGAAGACCGCGTCGCCGTACACGAAGCCCCGGTCGCGGATGGACACCTTCGCCTGGCTCTCGGGCACTATCTCGCCGTTGATGTAAGCTACCCTCTCTTGTTGCGCCATGTTTATCACCTCTTGAGCTGGACTCAGCGCCTTATCACTGGCAGGACGATGTGGGACGGCCTTAGCTCGTCGTGGAAGACGGTGTTGATGGCGGCCTGGCCCGCCGCCTCGCGGTGGATGGGGCCGCCGGTGTTCAGGTTCCGGTCGAAGCGCGGGAAGCAACTGCTGGTCACCGAGACGCGGATGCGGTGCCCCGGCAGGAAGACGTTGCTGGTGGCCCACAGGTCCACCTCGAAGCGGTACACCTTGCCCGGCTCCAGCAGCGTCGGGTGCTGGAAGGACTCGCGGCAGCGCGCCCGCAGGATGCCATCGCACAGCAGGCGCGAGTAGCCGTCGGGGTGGACGTCGGTCAGGCGCACCACCCAGTCGGTGTCCGGGGCCGAGGACATGGCGTAGAGCACGGCCTTGACCGGCCCGGTGACCTCCAGCGGCTCCTCCAGGGGCGCGCTGGTGAAGGTGATGCACCGCTCCTCCACCTCGCGCTGGTCGTAGACGCCGTTGGGGATGCTCAGGGTGTTGCCGCCCTTCGTGGGCACGGGGTCATAGGGGTCGTACACGTAGCTGTCGGGGGCCTCGCTGCCCCTCGGCGCTTCCGCCGAAAGCGTGCCGTCCCTCAGCGACCTGATGGAGCCGCTGCTGCCGTCGTGGAGGTAGAAGGGCGTGTAGCGGGTGTCGGGCAACGGCCAGTCGGACTCGTACCGCCACTGGTTGATGCCCATGACGAAGAGGCGCACCGGCGGGTCGTCCATGATGCCGGTGTCAATGCCCTTGAGCCAGTAGTCGAACCAGGGCAGGCGTAGCTCGTTGAAGTCCAGCGCCGCCTGGGGGCCGAAGTCGAACTCGCCGGCCTTGCGGTTGTTGATGTTGGCCGGGCCGTGGACCCAGGGGCCGATGATGAGCTTCTGGCCTTGCCGGGCCTCCCGGGTGCGCGCCCGCTTCCGCAGGCCCACGAAGTGCTTCAGGGTGCCGGCCAGGAAGATGTCGTACCAGCCGCCCAGGTGGTACACGGGCGTCTCCACCTGGTCGTGGTACTTCTCGATGTTGAACTGCCACCAGTAGGGCCCGTCCTCGGGGTGGGCCAGCCAGTCGTTGTACCAGTCGCTGAGGCCCTGGAAGAGCGGGCAGGGGTACAGCGGCAGCCTGGAGTGCCAGCTATCTATCTCCTGGCCGGCCCGCTCCAGGATGCCCTTGTGCCGCTCGTGGGCCTCGCCCGTCGCCAGGTGGTGCAGGTTGTTGAGGGTGACGCCCCGCGCCCAGCCCAGGTTGAAGCCCAGCTCGAAGGCGCCGCCGCGGTAGACCCACTCCTGGTAGTAGTCCGCCGAGGACTCGCGGACGAAGAGGGCGCGCAGGTGAGGGGGACGGCTGAGGAGGTTACGGTACTGGGTCGCCCCGGAGTAGGAGCCGCCTATCATGCCCACCCTGCCGTTGGACCAGGGCTGCGCCGCGGCCCACTCCACGGTGTCGTAGCCGTCGCGGTTGGTGCCGGCGCCGTCGTCGCGGAAGGGATAGAACTCGCCATCGGAGGCGAAGCGGCCCCGCACGTCCTGGATGACTACGGCGTAGCCGCGCCTGGCGAAGAAGCTGGGCGAGTCCAGGGCCGGCCCGCTCTCGGAGCTGGACTCCTTGTTGTAGGGCGTCCGCTCCAGCAGCACAGGGAACTGGCCCTCGGCCCTGGGCCGGGTGATGTTGGCGCGCAGGACTGTCCCGTCCCGCATGGGCACCGCCACGTTCTTCTCGTGGACCGTCTCGTAGGTGGCACGGGAGACCACGCTTTCTTTGACCATGCTGCTGTCCTCCTGCAGGCCGGCGCTGGGCGCAGGCCGCGTCTGGTTGCCTATTATACAGGTTTTCACTGCGCTGGCACTGTACACAGGCCATAATTTGTTTTAGGCTAAGGGCATGACAGAGCAGACAAGGAGTCACCCATGAACAGGCTCGGCGGCAGCGGCCTTCTCATTTCGGCCATCATTATGATAGTCCTGGGCATTATCCTGAGATGGGACCTCATTGACTGGATAATAGATGTCACCGGTCTTCTGCTCATAGTGCTGGGCGCGGTACTGCTGGTAATAAGCCTGGTCAGCCTCGTGGCTGGCGGGGGCAGAAGGCGGGCCAGCAGGTACTAGGCCGCCCGCGTTGAGTCCAAGGAACCTTACAGGCGGAGGTAGGTATGGGACTGCTTTCCCGAATGTCCACCATCGTGAAGTCCAAAGTAGGCCGCCTCCTGGATGCCGCGGAAGACCCCAGGGAGACGCTGGAGTACTCTTACGAGAAGCAGACGGAGATGCTGCGGGACGTCAAGCGCGGCGTGGTGGAGATGGTCACGGCCAAGCGGCGGCTGGAGCTACAGGCCGCCAAGGTCCAGGAGAACATAGCCAAGCTGGACGTCCAGGCGCGCCAGGCGCTTCAGGCCGGGCGGGAGGACCTGGCCCGGCTGGCCCTCCAGCGCAAGCAGGTGGCCCTCATGGAGCTCCAGGGGCTTGACCAGCAGATCGCCAACCTGGAGGTGGAGCAGCAAAAACTGACGGCCGCCGAGCAGCGGCTCCAGGCCAAGGTCCAGGCCTTCAGGACCAAGAAGGAGATCATCAAGGCCCAGTACAGCGCCGCCCAGGCCCAGGTCCGCATCGGCGAGGCCCTGTCCGGCATTTCCGAGGAGATGGGCGACGTTGCCATGGCCATCGAGCGGGCCGAGAACAAGACGGAGCAGTTGAAGGCGCGGGCCGTCGCCATTGACGAGCTGGCCACGGCGGGCGTCCTGGAGGACTTCTCCGGGCGCGAGGACGACATAGGCCGACAGCTTGCCCAGTTGACCGCCTCTCAGAACGTGGAATCGGAGCTGGCGTCCCTCAAGGCCAGCCTGGGCCAGCCAGCGCCCCAGGGCCAGTTGCCCTCGGGCGAGGGCCAGGGCCAGTCGGCCTCTACCGAGAGCAGGCAGGAGTCGGAGGGCCGGCCATCATGATTGTGCGCATTCTCACCGAGGGGCAGTACGACCTGCCCGCTGCCTTCATGGAAGAGCTCAACAGGATAGACAACGAACTGGTGCGGGTGGTGGAGGATGGTGACGGCGCCCAGTTCCAGGCGCTGCTGGCCGAGATGCTGGACCTGGTGCGGACGAAAGGCAAGCCGGTGCCCCTGGACGAGCTGGTGGAGTCGGACCTGGTGCTGCCAGAGCCAGACCTGACGCTGGAGGAGGCCAGGGGCCTGTTCACCGGCGAGGGCATACTGCCGGGCTAGGCCTGCGCGCCGGGTGCCCGGACCTCACCCCCGTTCCCCCTCTCCGAATTCGGAGAGGGGGCGCACCAGGCCGACCCTGGCCCTGTAAAGCGTGGGGGTGAGGTCCGCTGGCCTGCCACTCTCCCACCTGGCGTGAAAACCTGTCCGCCTTTGAGCCTGCCAGGGGAGAGGAAATACCCCTTCTCCCTGGACGGGAGAAGGTGGGGATGAGGGTGAAGCGCCGCATTACCAGCCACGTCCTGCTAATGGGCATCCTGCGTCCGGGGGGCGAAGACCCTCCCTGCTCCTTTGGGGGAAGGTCAGGGCCAGCCCCGGGCCTGCCGAAGGAAAGGGGACTGGCAGACCATGCGTTGCCGTCCATTTATGGTGTGCACCCGGCCTGAAAAACGCGCTACAGCGGGATGCCCCAGAGAGCGTACCACTGCTCCAGCTCCTGCTCCACCGGCACCTTCTCCGTCTCCATCAGCGTGCTGAGGCGCATCTCGGCGGCGTTGTCGCGCTGGCGGGGGCCGGAGATGACCAGGGGGTAGAACTTGCCCCGCTTGTAGTTATAGACCCAGTAGGCTTCCCTACCCTCGTAGCGGAACTGGAACACCGCCGCCAGCAGCCGGTCGGCGAAGCCATTGTCGGCGATGGTCTCGCTGACCAGATGGATGGTGGATACCAGGTCCTCGAAGTCCGGGTCGTCCAGCGTCACCCAGCGCGTGCCATAGCTATCGTTCTTGATCTCGTAGCGCGTGCTGGTGGCGTGGCCGCTGATCTTCAGCAGGTCCCGCAGCTCCTTGTCCAGGTTTTCGAAGAAAGTGGACTCCACCGGCCGGAACACAATGCCCGCCTTCTGGGTGGGCACCAGGTCGGTGCGGCCCCTCAGGGACTCGGCCGCCGTGATGACGGTGAAGAACTTCTCCCTGTTGGGCTTGCGCAGCTTGTTCCGCCCGAAGAGGACGCTCAGTATACCCAACTCTTACCTCAGTCCCCCTCTTTCCATCTGCAGGTGCATCCTCTTCAGCCGCTCGATGCGCTTCTCCACCGGCGGGTGGCTGGAGAACAGGGAGGCGACGGTGTTCCCCTTGAGGGCCGGGATGATGAAGAAGGCGCTGGCGTGCTCCACCTGGCGCAGGTCCTGCTCCGGGATGCGGTACATGTCGCTGCTTATCTTCTGGAGCGCCGAGGCCAGTTGCAGCGGCGCGCCGGTCAGGATGGCGCCTCCGCGGTCGGCGGCGTACTCCCGGTACCGGGACAGGGCCAGGATCAGGAGCTGGCTGACGAAGTAGATGACTATGGTGCCGACGTAGACCGCCAGCATAACCAGCGCCGCCTGGTTGGCCTCGCGCCGGTCGCGGCCATTGCCGAAGCCGCCGAACATGCTCATCCAGAAGAGCATCTGGAGCAGGTAGCCCGCCATGATGACGATGATGCTGGCCCACGTCATCACCATGACGTCGCGGTTCTTGACGTGGCTGAGCTCGTGGCCCAGCACCGCCTCGATCTCCTTGTCGTTCAGGCGGTCCAGCAGGCCACGGGTGACCGCCACCACGGCATTCTTGGGGTTGCGCCCCGTGGCGAAGGCATTGGGGACGTGGGTCTCCATGATGGCCACCTTCTTGGGCTTGGGAATATCGCCCATGGCGGCCAGCCGCTCGATCATGGCGTGGAGCCGTGGCTCCTGCTGCGGCGTCACCACCCTGGCGCCGGTAGTCATGAGCACCAGCTTGTCCGACATGAAGTACTGGAACAGGGCCATGCCCACGGAGACCACCAGGATGAAGAACCAGGGGATGCCCGCCCAGAACAGCAGCCCGATGAAGGCGACGTATATCAGCCCGAGCAGGAGCATGGTGAACATCATGCGGAAGGTAAGCTCGGGGTCCCTCCCGTAGCTCCTCTGTCTCATTGGGTCCTCCTCCTATATATGGACAGCCTGTGTATCCAAGTATAGGTATGCACGTTTAGATTGTAAGGCATTGACTCGGGAAAGTCACGTGTGCTGGTCAATGCTAAAATATCACCAGCTATCCAGCACGGACTTGCCGGCCAGCAGTCCTGTGGTACCATGAATGGCTATCTTCCCTGGGAGGTGTGCCATGAAGTACAGGCCCCTGGGTGCCACCGGAGTCCAGATTTCCGAGATAGTCTTTGGCGCCGGCGCCGTTGGCGGCATCGTCTTCCGGCCAGACCGCCACACGCGCCTGGAGGCCGTGCGCCGGGCGCTGGCCTATGGCATCAACTGGATAGACACGGCCCCAAGCTACGGTGACGGCCAGTCGGAGGAGAACCTGGGCTGGATACTCAAGGAGCTGGGCGCCGCTCCCCACATATCCACCAAGGTCCGCATCGGCCCCGAGCACGTCGGCGACATCCCCGGCGAGGTGCAGCGCTCCTTCGAGGCCAGCCTCAGGCGCCTCCAGCGGGACAGCGTTGACCTGCTCCAGCTACACACCCCCGTGACGCGAGTCCGCGGCGCGTTCCGTGGCTCTATATCTATAAACGACGTGCTGGGCGAAAAGGGTGTGGCCGAGGGCTTCCAGCGCCTGAAGGAGCAGGGCCTTGTCCGCTTCCTCGGCTTCACCGGCTTCGGCGACACCGACTGCCTGCACGAGCTGGTGAAGAGCGGCCACTTCCACACCGTCCAGGCCTACCACAACATGCTGAACCCCAGCGCTGGCCGTCCGGTGCCCCGTGGCTTCCCGGCCCAGGACTACGGCGACCTGATAGGCCTCGCAGCCAGGCACGGCGTCGGCGTGCTGAACATCCGCGTGCTGGCTGCGGGCGCCATCGCGGGCCAGGAGCCGCCCGGGCCTGCCGCCGGCCTGTCGCCAGGCTCCAGCGCCCAGGCCGACATGGAGCGGGCCGCCAGGCTGCGCCAGGCGCTGGCCGGCCTGCCCGGCTCCGCCGCCCAGACGGCCATACGCTTCGCCCTGATGAATCCCGGCGTCTCGGGCGTGCTGGTGGGCTTCTCCAGGCTGGAACACATTGACGAGGCCGTGGCCGCCGTGGACATGGGCCCGCTGCCCGCCCAGGTGCTGGAGAAGCTGGAGGAGCTTTACCGCACCGACTTCGGCAGGCTGTGAGCCTTTCCCCACGTCCCTCCGTCGCAGAGGGGGCAGGGACATGGCCCCCTTTCTGGCCTTCCCCCAGAGGGGGCAGGGATTATTCTCGCCCCCCTTGGGGGAGAGCCAGAGAGGGGGCTGGCCCAGCCTGACGGCCTCTCGTCTGATGGGAAAGACTGTCCGCTTATGGACCCCGGCGGGCCAGTCCTCCTCTATAATTAGCAGGTACGCTCTCCAGCCGGCCCCGGGTAAGCCTGCGTTGCCAGGCCTCACAATCCGTGGCAGGCCGGGCCGGAAACTCGCCTGCGGGCTTCGATAGGGAAAGTGATTACCAGTTATGGAAGAGATCTTTGGCGTGGACATGGATGTCATCATGGTGGTGGTGCTGGCCGCCTTCGTCGCCATTCTGGTCGGCGTTGGGGCCACGGCGCTGCTGGACCGCGTCATATTCAAGATCGGGCTGCGGAACATACCGCGGCGTCCCGCCCAGACCACCCTCATCATCATCGGCCTGATGCTCAGCACCCTCATCATATCGGCGGCGCTGGGCACGGGTGATACCATCAACTTCAGCATCCGCAGCCAGGTGTACTCCGCCCTGGGTGAGGTGGACGAGGCCGTGGCGGCCGTCCGCGGCCAGGAGTCGCTGGACGTGTTCGGTGGCATGGGAGGCGCTCTCCCGTCTCCCTACTTCCCTGAAGAGCGTTTCGGCCAGCTCCGCCAGTCCCTGGTCGGTGCCGACACGGTGGACGGCCTGGTGGCGCTGATAGCCGAGCAGGCGCCGGCCGTGGATGTCCAGACCAGGCAGAGCGAGGGCCAGATGCGCGTCCGGGCGCTGGACCCGGCCTCGGCTGCCTCCTTTGGGCCTATCCTTACCGCCAGCGGGCCGCCGGCGGACCTGGCGGCGCTGGCAGAGGGCGAGGTGTTCCTCAACGCCACGGCGGCCGAGGCGCTGGATGCGGCGCCCGGCCACGAGCTGCGGCTGTTCTTCCGAGGCCAGGCCATTCCCCTGCGCGTCAGGGACATCGTCCAGAAGGGCGGGCTGGCCGGCAATGACCCCACGGTGCTTTTCCCCCTGTCCACGGGGCAACGCATCTTCAACAGGCCGGGGCAGATCAACACCATCTTCGTTTCCAACAGGGGCGATAGCCAGGACGGCGCCAGGCGGAGCCAGGAGGTGACCGAGCACCTGCGCGCCCTGCTCACCGACGAGGCCGTCGCCAGGGAGTTGCACAGCACGCTCAGTGCCCCCGCCGTCGTCGGGGCCGTCCGGGAGCGCGCCGACGCCCAGAGGCAGGCCGGCCTCAAGCGCGACCTGACGGACCTGGCCACCCTGCTGGAAGGGCAAGCGCTTACGCCCAGGCTGCGCTCGCTGCTGGCCGACGACGGTGTCTCGGCCCAGGTGCAACTGGCCGTGGGCTCGCTGGGTGATCAGTCGCTGACGGGCCGGGTCTCTGGCCTGCTGGACAGGCTGAGCGTCCTGAACGTCGGGGACATCAAGGCCGACGCGCTGGACCAGGCCGACCTGGCCTCCAGCGCCATCAGTTCGGTCTTCGTCTTATTCGGCATGTTCTCCATGATGGCCGGCGTTATGCTCATTTTCCTCATCTTCGTGATGCTGGCGGCGGAGCGCAGGCCGGAGATGGGCATCGCCAGGGCCATAGGCATGAAGCGTCGGCACCTGGTCCAGTCCTTCCTGTACGAGGGTCTGGCCTATGACCTCCTGTCGGCGCTGGCCGGCGCCCTCCTGGGGGTGGCCGTCGGCTTCGCGCTGGTCACCCTCATGGTCGGCATCTTCGGCGGCCAGGAAGAGGACTTTGTCCTGAGGCGCTACTATCACCCCCGCAGCTTCATTGTGGCCTACTGCACGGGCGTGGTGCTGACCTTCGCCACGGTGCTGTTTTCTTCCTACAGGGCCAGCAGGCTGAACATCGTCGCGGCCATACGCAATCTGTCCGAGGTCTTCGCGGCCAGCAGGCCGGAGCCTCGGCTGCGGCTGCTGCTGCGGGCGCTGGCGGGGCCGGTGCCGCACCTGTGGCGGGCCCTGCGGGCGCTGGCGCACCTGCGTGTCCGCGCCTTCCTGGGCCAGTTGCTGGGCGGCCTTGGGCGGCTGCTGCTGTGGCCCCTGAGCGTGGCCTGGGGCGTGGTGCGCCTGGCGTCGCCGGCCATGGCCCAGGGCTGGCTGACCTTCGTGCTGGGCTGGCTGCTGGTCTTCCTGGGCATTCAGGCGGACCAGGTGGCGCCCTACACTATCGGCGTGACGGCTATCGTCATCGGCATGGCCCAGATGATGCGGCGGCTGTTTATCAGGCGGCGCTGGCCCGCGGCCGTGCAGGACCGTTTCACGGCGGGCGCCATTTGGGCCGTCTGCCTCTTCTGGCTGGCGGCGGGCATAGTCCAGTCCCTGCCCTTTACCATTGCAGTGGCTGTGGCCGTGGCCGCCTTCGAGGCGCTGCGCCAGGTGGCCATGGCCCGCGAGCGCGTGGTCACCGACCCCGAGGACCGCAATGCCTACACCTTCGCAGGCCTGTCCCTCTTCCTGTTCTGGGGCACGCCCTTCGATTCCCTGGACTTCGCAGTCCCCGAGATGAGTTCCAGCATCGAGATGTTCTTCATCTCGGGCATAAGCCTGGTGACGGCGGCGGTGTGGGTGGTGGTCTATAACTCCGACCTGCTGGTGAACGGCGTGACGGCGGTCTTTGGCCGCTTCTCCCGCCTGCGCCCGGCCCTCAAGACCGCGGTGGCCTACGCCCTCAGCTCCCGGCTGCGGACGGGCCTGACCCTCGCCATGCTGGCGCTGGTCATATTCACCCTCATTGTCATGTCCATGCTCACCACCACCTTCGGCTCGGCCCTGGGGGACACGGAGTCCGTCACGGGCGGCTGGGATGTGGTCGGCGCGGTCAGCTTCAACAACCCCATCGGGAATATCCAGGAGGAGATGCAGGGCGCGCTGGGGCAGCGGGCCGCCGATATCGAGGCGGTGGGCGGCTACATTACCCTGCCGGTGGAGGTCCGGCAAATCGGGGCCAGCTCCCAGGAGTGGCGGGGCTACAATGTCCGGGCCGCCGACCGCTCCTTCCTGGAGAACAGCAGCTACGGCTTCAGGCTGTTTTCCAGCCAGTACGGCAGCAGCAAGGAGGACATCTGGAGGGCGCTGAGGGAGACCCCGGGCCTGGCGGTGGTGGACTCCCTGGCTGTGCCGACGCGCCAGGGCGGCGGCTTCGTGGTGGGCGGGCCGCAGTTCCGCCTGGAAGGCTTCTTCCTGGAGGACAAGGACATGCCTCCCACCCAGATCGAGGTCAGGGATCCCAGGACGGGCGCCACGGCCAGGCTCACCGTCATTGGCGTCCTGGACGCCCTGGCTGACCAGTTCGGCGTCGTCATCTTCTCCAAGGAGGCGGTGGACCAGGGCCTGCCTGCGCCCCTGCCGGTGACGACCTACCGCTTCAAGCTCGCGCCGGGCGCCGACGCCAGCGCGGCGGCCAGCGCCATCGAGGCGGCCTTCCTGGAGCACGGCATGGAGACGGAGGTGCTGGCGGAGACCATAGAAGAGGGCCGCCAGCAGAACATCGCCATCAACAGACTGCTCCAGGGCTTCATGGCTTCGGGGCTTATGGTGGGCATCGCCGCCCTGGGCGTCATCAGCTTCCGGGCCGTCGTGGAGCGGCGGCAGCAGATTGGCGTGCTCCGGGCCATTGGCTACCGGCAGTGGATGGTGCTGGCGACCTTCCTCATGGAGTCGTCCTTCATAGCCCTGCTGGGCATCATGCTGGGAGTCGGGCTGGGGCTGCTGCTGTCCTACAACCTGGTGAGCTTCCTGAGCGAGCAGGTGCCCGGGCTGCGTTTCACGGTGCCGTGGCTGCAGCTCACCATCATCGTGGTGCTGGCGTACCTGTTCTCGCTGCTGACGACCTGGGTGCCAGCGCGGCAGGCCTCCAGGGTGTACCCGGCGGAGGCGCTGCGCTACGAGTAGTCCCGGCCGGCGATGGCACCCTCCAGCCAGTGAATCATGGTGCCTCCAATGGCACAGGTATGGCGGCACTCCCTGGGACTAGCTTACCTTGACACTCAGGGGCAAGTAACTATAACATCAAAGTATGAGGGCCTAGACTTACTAGGCTCAGGCATACAGGTTAGGAGGGTGAGTCGCGTTGGAAACTGTTATTGTCGCGCTACTCGCCGTCCTGATCGGCCTAGCATTAGGGGCACTTGGTGGTTACTTTGGCCGGAACCTACTCTATGGCAGGCGCATTGAATCGGCCAAGCTAGAGGCTTCACGGGTCCTGGAGGAGGCCAGGGAGCAGGAGAGGCAAATCCTGCTGGCTGCTAAAGAGGAAGCCATCCGGGTCCACGCCGAGGGTGAGGCCGAACTCAAAGAGCGGCGCTCCGAGCTACAACGCCTGGAGCGCCGTCTTGCTAATAGGGAGGAAAACGTAGAACGCCGCGCCAGTAACCTTGATCGGAGAGAGCGTAACCTGGCCCAGAAGGAGAAGGCTATAGAGGAACTCCAGGCCGAGATAGAGCAACTGAAGGCCAAGCAGTTGCAGCAGCTTGAGGCCGTGTCCGCCCTCTCGCTGGCCGAGGCCAAAGACATGCTCATGCGTCGCGCGGAGGAGGAGATCCAGCACGAGCTGGCACGCCGTTACCGCGACATGGAGACGCAGGCCAAGACCGAGGCCGAGGCCAAGGCCAGACTCATCGTCTCCCAGGCAATTCAACGCCTTGCCGCGGATGTAGTCTCCGAAGCCACTGTAACCACTGTTCCCCTCCCCAACGAGGATATGAAGGGTCGCCTCATAGGCCGTGAAGGACGGAATATCAGGGCCATCGAAAAGGCCACGGGGGTGGACCTGATTATAGATGATACCCCGGAAGCCGTGACCCTTTCGTGCTTTGACCCCATACGCCGGGAGGTCGCCAGGCTGTCCCTTACCAAGCTGATGGCCGACGGCCGCATCCATCCCGCGCGTATCGAGGAGATGGTAGCCAAGGCTGAGAAAGAGGTCGCCGACGCCATCTGGAAGGCCGGCGAGGAAGCCGTCTTCGAAACGGGCGTCCGTGGCCTGCACCCTGAGCTTATCAAGCTGCTGGGCCGCCTCAAGTACCGGTACAGCTACGGTGAAAACGTGCTGCAGCACTGCATCGAGGTCGCCCACCTGGCGGGCATGATGGCCGCCGAGATCGGGGCCAACGTCAAGGTCGCCAAGACCGGCGGCCTGCTGCACGACATCGGCAAGGCCCTCACCCACGAGGTCGAAGGGCCGCACGCCGAGATAGGCGCCGAGGTGGCGGCCAAGCACAACGTGTCCACTGCCATCTGCGCCACCATCGCCGAGCACCACAGCGACGACATGAGCTCGGTGGAGTCCTTCGTCGTCGCCGCCGCCGACGCCATAAGCGCGGCCAGGCCGGGCGCCCGCAAGGACACCGTGGAGCACTACATCAAGCGCCTGGAGGCCCTGGAGGAAGTCGGCAGGGCCTTTGAGGGCGTCGAGAAGTGCTACGCCATCCAGGCGGGCCGCGAAGTCCGCGTGCTGGTCAAGCCCGAGGACGTGGACGACGTCGCCGCCTCCAAGATGGCCAGGGACATCGTCAAGAAGATCGAGGAAACGCTGGTCTATCCAGGCCAGATCAAGGTCACGGTCATTCGGGAGAGCCGTGCCGTGGAGTACGCCAGGTAGCCTGCCAGGCGTGTACACGGGCACACAGGGTACGCCAGAGGCCACGACATGCGCGTGGCCTCTGGCGTGTCTGCTCAATAACTGCTATGGTTTAAAGAACGACCTTTTGCCGAGGACTACGTTTGCGAGTCCTGATGATCGGGGACATAGTGGGCAAGCCGGGCAGGAAGGCGGTCAGCGCCCTCGTGCCCGGGCTGCGCAAGGAGCTGGGGCTGGACCTGGTCATAGCCAACGGCGAGAACGCCGCCGGCGGGTTTGGCATTACCCCAGAGGTCGCCCAGGAGCTGCTGGCCAGCGGCGTGGACGTCATCACCTCGGGCAACCACATCTGGGACCAGAAGGAGATCCTGCCCTACCTGGATGGCAAGCTGCCCGTCCTGCGCCCCCTCAACTACCCGCCCAGCGCGCCCGGGCGCGGCTACATCTCCACCGGCGCGGCCCTGGTGGTCAACCTCATAGGGCGCGTGTTCGTGGGCACCTTCGACTGCCCCTTCCGGGCGATAGACCTGCTGCTGGCCCAGCTAACGGACCGCCCCAGGGTGGTCATCGTGGACCTGCACGCCGAGGCCACCTCCGAAAAGGAGGCCATGGGCTGGTACCTGGATGGCCGCGTCAGCGCGGTGGCCGGCACCCACACTCACGTACCCACCGCCGACGCCCGCATTCTGCCCAGGGGCACCGCCTTCGTCTGCGACCTGGGCATGGTCGGCCCTGCCCACTCGGTCATCGGCGTAAGCTTCGAGGACGTCATGGTGAGGTTCCTGGACCAGACTCCCCAGCGGCTCCGGGTCCCGGCTTCAGGGCCAGTCCGGTTCAACAGCGTCCTCGTAGATATTGACGAGGCCACCGGCAGGGCCACCAGCATAGCCCGATTGGACAGAGAGCTAGCCTGATGATTGAAGTTGACCTGCACCTTCACACGACCTTCTCCGATGGCAGACTCACCCCTACCCAGCTCGTGCGGCTGTGCGCCCAGCGGGGGCTGAGGGTAATAGCCATCACCGACCACGACACCACCAACGGCCTGCCGGAGGCCCTGGAGACCGTCCGGGCCTTTCCCCACATGTCCCTTATTCCTGGAATAGAGCTCAGCACCGACGTGCCCGGCGGCGAGGTACACCTGCTGGGGTACTTCGTCAACTACACCGACCAGTCCTTCCAGGACACCCTCAGCCGCTTCCGCGATGGCCGCCAGGACCGCGCCCGCCGTATGGTGGAGAAGCTGAACGATCTGGGCGTCAAGATATCCTGGGAGCGGGTGAAGGAGATAGCCGCCGGCGCGGCCATCGGCAGGCCGCACATCGCCCAGGCGATGGTGGAGGCGGGCTACGTCCAGTACCCCAAAGACGCCTTCGAGCGCTACATAGGCCGCAACGGCGTCGCCTACGTGGAGCGCCTGAAGCTCACGCCGGTGGAGGCCGTCAGGCTGCTGCGGAAGAACGGCGCGCTGCCGGTCATGGCCCATCCCACCTACTCCTCCACCAAGGCCGGCCGGGACGAGGTCGCCAACCTGCGGGAGACCCTGCAGGGGCTGAGGGACGCCGGCCTGGTGGGCATGGAAGTGTACTACGGCGACTACACGCCGGAGCAGGTGGCCATGCTTTCCAGGCTGGCCGACGAGCTGGGGCTTGTCCCCTGCGGCGGCAGCGACTACCACGCCTCCGGCAACCCCGGCGAGCCTGAGCCGGGCACCGTGGGGCCTCCCCTTTCCACGGTGAAGGCCCTGGAGGCGCTGCGCCATGCAAGGCCACGCGGCGACTAGTGGTCTGTCACCTGTGTTTTGATGACAGGCTTGGCCCCCTCTCTAGCTCTCCCCCGTAGGGGGAGAGAACATAGTCCCTTCCCCCGCTGGGGGAAGGCTAGAGCCTGCCCCCAGCCTGCCGAGGGGAAGGGGGCTAGACCATGCATCAATTCACGAGTGACACACCACTAGCCGCCGTCGCTGCGGACTGCCGGTGACAGGTCGGCTTCCTGCTCCGCTGGTCACCTTTGCATCTCTGCGGCGGATACCGTATCCTAAGCGCGGAGTGAGCGCGACCGCTGGCCGGCGCTGGCCCGAGGGTCGTGCCAGCACCCTCTCGTGAGTCCCTGGACCTATGGCTGTCGTTTACTTTGTCCTGGCATACCTCTGGGGGGCCATACCCACGGCCTACCTGGCCGCCCGGTACCTGAAGGGCGTGGACATACGCCAGTTTGGCTCTGGCAACGTGGGCTCTGCCAACGCCATGGCCCACCTGGGCCGGCGCATCGGCTTCTGCCTGGGCGTGTTCGACTGCCTGGGCAAGGGCACGCTGCCGGTGGTGGCCGCCAGGCTGATGGGCCAGGACCTTGCTGTGCAGGTGGGCGTGGGGCTGGCCGCCATCGCCGGCCACAACTGGTCTCCCTACATTGGCTTCACGGGAGGCAGGGGTGTCGCCACTGCCATAGGCGTCGTGTTCTCCTTCTTCGGCATGGGCATGTGGAGGGAGTTCCTCATCCTGGGCCTGGTCATGGGCCTGATAGGCCGGCTCATCCTCAAGGACACCGGCTTCTGGACCTTCCTGTCCATGCTGGCGCTGCCCGCTCTGGCCTTCCTGTTCGACAGGCCGCCCGAGCTGCTGTACATGAGCGTGGCTATCGGCATCCTGCTGGTGCTGAAGCGCCTGACGGCCAACTGGGAGCGGCCCGGCAGCCGCTACCCCTTTGCCCAGGTGCTGCTGTTCCGCCTGCTGTGGGACCGGGACGTGCCCAGGAAGGAGGAGTGGACGGAGCGCCGCCCGCGGCCAACGGAGAAGAGTCTTTAGGCAATGTCCAGCCCTGTATACTGCGCCCGCCACGCCGACGTCGAGACCAGCCTGCGCTGCGGCAAGTGCGACACGCCCATCTGCCCGCGCTGCATGGTGCAGACGCCCGTGGGCGCGCGCTGCCGCGACTGCGCCCAGTTGCGCCGTCTCCCCACCTTCCAGCTTAGCGGTGTCTACGTCGCCCGCGCCGTGCTGGCCAGCTTCCTGCTGGGAGCAGCCGGCAGCGTAGCCTTCGTATTCCTGAGTCCCTTGCTGTACCGTGTGCGACTGCTGGACCTGGCGGCGCTGATTGCCATAGGCTACTTCCTGGGCCAGGGGGTCAGCCTTGCCGTCAACCGCAAGCGTGGGCGGTTCCTGCAGCTCATCGCGGCAGGCGGCATGCTGCTGGCCTACCTCGTCATCACCATGCTGGGAGTCGCCAATCTAAGCCTGCCCGGCATCCTGGCGGCGGTTATCGCCTTCTACTTCGCCATCAACCCCTTCAGGTAGGGCCTGCCTGGCCGGCGTACCGCAGGCCCCGATAGCGGGATATAATCGAGTCAGTCCCCCAGGAGGCATGCAATGCACGAGGCTGTCATCGTAAGCGGCGCGCGCACCCCCATCGGCAGGTTTGGTGGAGCATTCAAGGACATCCCCGCGCCCGACCTGGGAGCCATCGCCATCAAGGCGGCGCTGGAACGGGCGCACCTGGAGCCGGACATGGTGGACGAGGTGGTCTTCGGCAACGCCTTGCAGGCCACCGAGGCCGGCTATGCCGCGCGGCTGTCGGCCCTGCGGGCGGGCATCCCCGAGAAGGTGCCTACTATCGCCATCAACCGCCAGTGTTCCTCGGGCCTGGAGGCCATTAACATGGCGGCCCAGCTTGTGCGCACCGGCGAGGTGGAGGTCGCCGTGGCCGGCGGCACCGAGAGCATGAGCCAGGTACCTTACCTGCTGGGCTACAAGGCCCGGTTCGATGGCCTGCGCCTGGGCGACGCCACGCTCATAGACGGCCTGGTGCAGGGCCTGGGCTGCCCGGTGAACCACTACCACATGGGCGTCACCGCCGAGAACGTGGCCGAGCGCTACGGCGTCAGCCGCCAGGACCAGGACGAGCTGGCGCTGCTCAGCCATCGCCGGGCCGTGGCCGCCATCAAGTCCGGGCGCTTCGCCGACCAGACGGTGCCGGTGAGCATACCGCAGCGCAAGGGCGACCCTGTCCGCGTCGCCACCGACGAGGGGCCGCGGGAGGACACCAGCCTGGAGCGGCTGGCCCAGTTGCCGCCCGTCTTCAAGAAGGGCGGCACGGTGACGGCCGGCAACGCCTCCAGCATCAACGACGGCGCGGCGGCGGTGGTCATCATGTCGGCGGAGAAGGCCAGGGAGCTGGGCCTGAAGCCCCGGCTGCGCTGGCACACCCGGGGCGTGGCCGGCGTTGACCCGGCCCTGATGGGCACCGGGCCGGTCCCTGCCGTCCGCAAGGCCCTGGACAAGGCCCACATGGCCATCAGGGACATAGACCTTGTAGAGCTAAACGAGGCCTTCGCCGCTCAGGCCCTCTACTGCATCCGCGAGCTGGGCCTGGACCTGGACAAGACCAACGTCAACGGCAGCGGCATCAGCCTGGGCCACCCCATCGGCGCCACGGGTGCCATCATGACCGTGAAGCTCATGGACGAGCTGGAGCGCCGTGGCGGGACGCTGGGCCTGGTCACCATGTGCGTCGGCGGCGGCCAGGGCGTGGCGACCATCTTCGAGCGCGTGGGCTAGTCCGGGCCGCCGGGCGCGGGCATCTCGTCCCTCCTGGAGTCTTCCTGCGGCTGCCGCCTGGCGCTCCTCCTGTTACACATCGTGCATACTTGACACATCGTACACAGCTTGATAGCCTCAACGTGGGAGGCATGACATGGGAAGGCCAGGCTACATGAACGTCAAGGAAGCGGCCCAGCACTACGGTGTGAGCCGCGCCAAGCTACACCGCCTCATCCGCCAGGGCCGCCTGCGCACAGCCAGAGACCCCCGGGACGAGCGGGTGACGCTGCTGCGAGTAGATGAAATGGACAGGCTCTTTCGCTTCTCCCCGGCAGACAATGGTAGCGGACAGCAGCGGAGCGCGCAGCCTTCAGGCATCATAACCCAGGAATGGTGCGACAGGGTTGACGCCCTGCGAAAGCGCGTCTTCGGCGGAAGAAAGCTCTCAGAGGACAGCGCCGACATCATTCGCCGGGAAAGGCAGAAGCGCACTCGGCAGATTGAGCGGGCTGCCTTTGGGACAGCGAAGAAGGGGAGGCGCAAAAAGGCGTGACCGTGGTAGTGGACGCGAGCCTTGCTATCAAGTGGGTCCTGGAAGAGGAGTACACTGAGCAGGCCCTCGTCCTACGAGGCCGATGGCAGGATACCCGACAGCAGATAATGGCGCCCCCAATATTCAGGGCCGAGATAGCCAATGCGCTGCATCAGAGAGTCCGCAAGCGAGAAGTGAGCCGCCTGGAAGCAACAGAGATGCTGGACTCGCTCCTGGCCCTGGTAGTTATAGGCGAGCCTGCCGGCCTCTACGGCAGGGCTATGGGTCTGGCAGGAGACCTGGGCCTCGGTTCCATCTACGACGCACTTTACCTGGCCCTGGCGGAATATGAGGGGTGTGAGCTATGGACGGCGGACCAGCGCCTGGCCCGGCAGGCCACGCCGCGCTTGCCGCTGGTGCGGTGGGTGGGGGAGGGGCGCTCAAAATCGGGGTGAACGAAGTGTAGAAGTGATTTATGCCTAACTACTTCCTTGTGTCACTATCCAATCGTACAAATCTGGACTTATGTATTAAGTATGCCCTTGCTGGCTTCACTGATAGCGCCAACGGCTTCTGGACATTCCTTGAGATAGATGAAGGCGACTTCGTCTCGTTTCTATATGGGGCTCGAGTGTGGGACCTCTACCGGGTAAAAAGCAAAGTTGCGCTGAAGGACGCACAGGACCTTCCTCCCTGGCCGCATGTGACATTCCGAAGGTCGGGCAAGACTTACTATTTTCCGTTCAGGCTACAGCTTGAACCAGTGAGAAGTCTACAGGAGAGCCTGGTACGTCCCGAATTCGCCTATGTTGCTGAGAATCTGCTATTACGCGGCGGCTATGGTAAGACTCACTTTCAAGCTGACCAGACGACCCTTCACGCAGTCTCTCAATTGGGTGACCTTCACGCCGGTGAAATAGAAGTCCTGCCAGATAAGGCGGCTAGATTTTCGCCACTTGTTACATTTGCGAGAGCCCTGGTCAATCCGCCATATGTTTATCCATTATCTTCCAAGGTCCTTAGTTATGCGAATACCAAACGTTTGAACATTTTCACCTATGACCTCAGTGTTCCTACAGGAGAAGCGAGGCTGGGTTTCTCCGAACTACTATCGCTGTTTCGGCTTAGCCCGGTGGACTGAGGGATGTGTGAAAGGCATCTTGTTCCTCTGAAGTCCGGCGCAGAAATACTATGGAAAGTCGGGTGGTGTGAGCATATAATGTAACGACATCACATGCCTAACAGGTAATTGTGGTTGGTATTGCCTTATACTTATGTGTTTCTCTGGACATCTTGCCCCCTTCCTGGCCTTCCCCCAAAGGGGGCAGGGACTTTCTCGCCCCCTTTGGGGGAGAGTCAGAGAGGGGGCAGGCCCTGCCTTCCCCCAAAGGGGGCAGGGGGAGGATCCTCGCCCCCTGTGGGGAGAGCTAGAGAGGGGGCTGGCGTTGGCAAAGGGAAGTGCATACCAATTCAGGCCCCCTGTTTATAAGGACAATCACACCAGCTCCAGGTACTTCAGCCCCGAGCCGGTGTTGAGCAGCAGGATGGTGTCCTCGGGGGAGAGGGCGCCCTCGCGCAGCAGCCGGGGCAGCGCCGCCACCGTCGCGGCGCCCTCGGGGCAGATGAACATGCCCTCCAGGGAGGCGACGGTCCGCATGCAGGCCAGGACTTCATCGTCGGAGACCGTCAGCGCGCCGCCGCCGCTCTCCCGCAGCGCCCGCAGGATCAGGTAGTCGCCGATGGCCGCCGGCACCCGGATGCCCGCCGCGATGGTGCGGGCGTTCTGCCACGGCTCGGCGAAGTCGGCCCCCTCGCGGAAGGCCCGCACGATGGGCGCGCAGCCCTCCGACTGCACCGCGAACATCCTGGGGCGCTTGCCCTCGGTCCAGCCCAGTTGCTCCATCTCTTGGAAAGCCTTCCACATGCCCACGATGCCCGTGCCGCCGCCCGTGGGATAGATGATGGCGTCGGGCAGGCGCCAGCCCATCTGCTCGGCGATCTCGTAGCCCATGGTCTTCTTGCCCTCCACCCGGTATGGCTCCTGCAGGGTGGAAACG
>FWPU01006411.1_pt1 | contig 23577 bp, 23 predicted proteins | sample 2228361 | NCBI WGS metagenome assembly FWPU01 (sample SAMEA103939777, study PRJEB20133) | metagenome
AAGAAGAAGGCGGCCAATTTAACCCGGATACCTGTGCAAATGTGCCGCTGAGCATTGAGGAGTATCAGAAGCTTGGGGAGAAAGGAGGACAATTGATAAAGTGTTCGGACTTGGAAAGATGCGCTTCGCTTTCCGGACAAACACCTCCCGATATTCCTTGTCAGTGAGGTAATACCCAATGAAAAAAACTTTGTTATTTCTAATTGCGGTATGCATTTCAGTGACTCTAGGTAAAGCTGTCCAGGCAGAGGAACCACATGGTACAGGAGGCGAGCCCTCAACCCCAACCGCTTCAACAACAGCGAGTGCAGAACAACAGAATTTGGAAGAACTTAACCGACAACTCCAGAATCCGATCTCCAGCGTTTGGAGTCTTACCTTCCAATTCAACAACTTTTTCCTGAACGGTGACCCATCGGATAAGACACGTGTTCAGGACGTCTTGAACTTTCAGCCGGTAATCCCCCTCCACCTTACCGAGAATTGGAATTTAATTAGCCGTCCAATTTTCCCTTTCATTTTTGCCTCGCCGGTCTTCACACCGGGAGAAGGGTTTGACTACAAAGGCGGCTTTGGAGACATGGCTTTTTTCAGTCTTCTCTCACCGGCAAAGTCAGGAAACTGGTTGTTGGGAATCGGGCCGACTTTCCTTTTCCCCACCGCCAGTAAAGAAGAGCTTGGTCAGGGAAAACTTCAAATAGGCCCGGCGGCGGTTGTCGGATTTTTGAATAAAGAATGGTTGATTGGCGTCCTTCCCCAGCAGTGGTGGTCGTTTGCCGGTGATAGCGGCCGCCCGGATACCAGCCAGGCTAATATCCAGTATTTCATTCTCCGTTTCCTTCCCAACGCATGGAGTGTGGGAATGTCCCCAAACGTCTTAATAGACTGGAAGGCTGACGACGACAATAAGGTGACGTTTCCTATAGGTTTAAGTATTGGCAAGACGGTAAAGCTAGGCAAGCTACCCGTAAATTTTGGCATACAAGGCCAGTGGATGGCCTGGCACCCGGATGATTTCGGGCAGAGATGGAATATTCAATTGACAATTAAGCCGGTTATTCCATCCCTGATTCCGGGAACGATTTTTTAGTGGACTTATAGGTGAAACGCGTGAAAGAATCTAAGGTCAGAAAAAAATCAACAACCCTGCAGCAAGCTGAAGTTTATCCGAAAATTTCCCCTCCCTTGATGGGAGGGGATTCAGCCCATGAGATATAAAGTTATCTCACGGGCTAAAGGGGAGGATGAATAACATGATTCTATCACCCCCACCTGCATCCTCCCCCGTCAAGGGAGAGGATAGGTTTTAGCTTGCTAGGATGGGGGGAGGAAATGAGTTGTGTAACCCACGTGGCAAGCTATATGGATTATCGAGGTAAAAATGATTTTGAGCATGTCTTGCATTTAAAAACTATTAGGAGAGATAGGAGGAAATAAAGTTATGAGAGAAACTAACGCAGTAGAGCATTGTAAGACTAAAGCAGAAAAAGGGGCCGGTTATCGTAGATTAGTTCCTTTCTTCCAAGTGATCAGTGTCCCTATTCTATTTGTGACCTTAACAGCCACTTTACTCTCTTCCGCCCTGGACAGCAAACTCGCTTTCGGTCAGCAGAACTCCGGTGCTGTTGCCGGTAGCGAAATCAGCCTATCTCAAAGGTTCTCTGGTGAAGTTGCTCTTAGCGAGACGGATCGGACCGATACAACCGGTGAAGACTCTGGCAGGAATCTTCACGCCGCTAACGATGCCGGAGCTGATTCCAGCCCCTATACACCTAATTCAAAAGACTGGGAGTTCATAATAATACCCTACGCGTGGTTGACCGGCCTTGACGGAGATATAACAGTCAAGGGGAGGACTGCCGAGGTTGATGCTAGCTTCTCCGATTTGCTTGAAAACCTCGATATTGCGGCGATGCTTCATGGCGAGGTATGGTGGAAACGTAAGTTTGGATTCTTTGTGGACTCGGTGTATGCGAAATTATCGGTTGATGGAAATATCGACCTCCCGAATTCCACTTCCGTCGATATTGATGATACTGCCAAGTTATTTCTACTAGAATTTGGAGGGTTATACCGAGCCGGAACGTGGGATATCGGAAGTCCATACAACAGCTTTGTACAAAGATCAAAGCCGTCTGTTACTCTAGATTTACTCGCTGGCGGACGATACTGGTATTTAAAAAATGAGCTAGACATCCACGGCCCCTTGGGGGTTTTACCTTCGGAAGTAAACGGTTCTAAAAGCTGGTTTGATTTCATTGTCGGAGGGCGGGTCGGGCTAGATTTTCATAAAAAGCTGACTTTTGAGGTTAGGACCGATGTAGGAGGGTTTGGTCTTGGCTTTTCATCAGACATCTCATGGAATATTGTCTCCGTGATTGCTTATGAATTGCCCTGGTACAGAATAACCCCGCTTATCGGATACCGGGCGCTATACGATGACTACTCCGATGGAAGCGGGAATAACCGCTTTGAAAACAACACCTGGATGCACGGCCCGGTGATTGGAGTGGCTTTCAGGTTTTGAACATAGGAAGTAATTAAAAAGAAAAGTGGATAAGCTCTGGGATGTGGTGGCAGACTTTTCGCTTGGGATTTTAAATTACTTAAGGCATAAGGAGGAACTGTAATAATGAGATACACAAAACTTAGGAATGCAGTCCTAGCGGGTCTGCTCGCCCTCGGCCTGACGCTGCCGGGATTTGCTGCCGATGGTTATCCCACCGACATCGGCACGCTCGACAAGGCGTCGGCTGAAAAGGCGTTTCCGGCAAAACCCCCTTACTCGCCTTACGCAGGACGCAATTTTCCCACACGCCCATTCTTCGGCGACACGCATCTCCACACCAGCATGTCGATGGATGCAGGTGCGTTCGGCTGCCGCCTCGGGCTGAAGGATGCGTATCGCTTCGCCAAGGGCCAGGAAATTACCGCCTCAAGCGGCCAGCAGGTCAAACTCAGCCGGCCTCTTGATTTCCTGGTGGTAGCGGATCACTCCGACAACATGGGCTTCTTTACAGACCTGTTCATGGGCAAGCCAGAAGTTCTTGCCGAGCCACAGGGCCGCAAGTGGTATGACATGATCCAATCCGGCAAGGGCGCAGACGCCGCGCTTGACATCATCCTCACCTTTACCTCCGGAAAATTCCCGAAGTCGCTCATGTATAACCCCGGCACGCCCGCCTACCGTTCTGCATGGCAGGAGACGATCAAAGCCGCCGAAGAGGCGAACGACCCGGGTCGTTTCACTGCATTCATTGGTTTCGAATGGACCTCCACCACCGCCGGAAACAACCTGCACCGTAACGTCATTTTCCGCGACAACGGCGAGAAGGCCGGACAGGTCGAGCCGTTCACCACTTTCCCGCCCATGGGTAGCGATAATCCCCGCGACCTCTGGAAATGGATGGCCGCTTACGAAGAAAAGACTGATGGAGACGTGCTCGCCATCGCACACAACGGCAACCTGTCGAACGGACGCATGTTCCCGATGATAGAGTCTTTCACCGGAAAGCCGATTGATAGCAAGTATGCCGAGAACCGCAAGCAATGGGAGCCGCTTTACGAGGCCACGCAGATAAAGGGTGACGGTGAGACGCATCCATTCCTTTCTCCAAACGACGAGTTCGCCAACTTCGAGCGCTGGGACAAAGGTAACCTCGACCTGAGTGAACCCAAGAAACCGGAGATGCTCGAGTTCGAGTATGCACGCTCGGCGCTCAAAAACGGCCTCAAGCTCGAAAAGGAACTCGGCGTCAACCCCTACAAGTTCGGCCTGGTCGGCTCGACTGACTCCCACACTGCCCTCACGGCGGTTGAGGAAGACAACTATTTCGGCAAGGCTTCCAACTCCGAACCGAGCGCGGAGCGTACGAAGCACCCGTTCGTCAAGAATCCCGAAACGGGATTGGTTTACATGGGCTGGGAGACCGTCGCTTCCGGTTACGCCGCCGTCTGGGCCACCGAAAACACCCGCGAATCCATTTTTGACGCCATGGAGCGCAAGGAGACTTACGCTACCACCGGCCCGCGCATGATCGTGCGCTTCTTCGGCGGCTGGAACTTTGAGGCCAAGGATGCAAACACCCGTAGCCCTGCAGTCGTAGGTTACACAAAAGGCGTTCCTATGGGCGGCGATCTCAGCAATGCCCCAACCGGCAAATCACCAACCTTTCTTGTGGCCGCGCTCAAAGACCCAATCGGCGCCAACCTCGACCGAATCCAGATTATAAAGGGCTGGCTCGATGACAAAGGCCCACTTCACGAAAAAGTCTACGATGTAGTGTGGTCAGGCGATCGCAAGCCCGGTCTCGACGGTAAACTCTCGCCTGTGGGTAACACTGTGGATATCGCAAATGCAACCTGGACTAACACCATCGGTACCACTGAGCTAATAACAGTATGGAAGGACCCTGATTTCGATCCGTCGCTCCGGGCCTTTTACTACGCACGCGTGATCGAGATCCCGACGCCGCGCTGGACTGCGTATGACGCAAAGTACTTCGGCGTGAAGATGCCGAAGGAAGTCCCGATGACTATCCAGGAACGCGCATACACGTCGCCCATCTGGTATACGCCGGGGAAATAAAAAGCAATCATGAATAAGAAGAAATTAAGGTAGGAGTAGAATAAATTGTCTTCAAAAAATTATAAGGAGGAAAAGCAATGAAGATCAGGTTCCAAAGTAAAATCAATTCATTATTAGTAGTCGCAACGCTTTTTGTTTTCTTGGCAGGTTGTTCAACTGTTAGCAAGGTTGAACAGGCGCAGGAAAAAAACGTTGAGCAAATGGAAATATTACAAGAACAATCTGCTGGTAAAATTCCATGCCGTTCTAATGAAATCGAAATATCAGAATATAACGTTAACAAAGCTGACGGAAGCGGTTACTGGACTGCCTTTTGTCAGGGGAACACATACAAGTGCGTAAGGAGCGGCAAAGATCAAGATGCACATTGCGTGCCGATAGATAAGCCTGAAACATGAGATGGATATTTTTCTTTTCTCTTTGCATACAGATTTTGAGCATAAAAAATAAACAAAAGGAGAAGCAAATATGAGAAACAAACAAACGAAGGCATTTGGTTTTTTCACCGAGACAACCGGGTCTTTAACACCGGAGAAAAAGACAGTAACTCATAATATCTCTCGAGCACTTCAAGGGATGCTGTTACTTGCTCTAACCCTTTTGCCACTGCGCTCCGCACTAGGGGCAAGCGCAAGCGAGATCGACAGCAAGGTCACGGTAGCGTTACAAAGGCTCTACAATACGACGCCGGGGGCGAAAGAGCTGGCAAGCAATGCGAAGGGCATTCTAGTCTTCCCGGACATCGTGAAGGCCGGCTTCATTGTCGGGGGTCAGTATGGCGACGGGGCCTTGCGTAAAAAGGGCATTACGGTCGGGTACTATCGGTCACTTGCCGCTTCTTATGGCTTACAGGCAGGCGTGCAGTCCTTCGGCTACGTGTTGTTTTTCATGGACGATGCATCGTTGCGATATCTGGAAAAGAGCGAGGGTTGGGAGATCGGCACCGGGCCTAGTGTCGTCGTTTTAGACAAGGGCTTCGGCAAGAATCTATCGTCGACTACGCTGCGTAAAGGCGTTTATGCCTTTATCTTCGACCAGAAGGGACTAATGGCCGGCATCGGCTTGCAGGGCTCTAAAATAACCAGGATCACGCCGGATAAGTAGGGTGGAGCCGTGGAGAGTGTATGTCGCTAACCCGCTATTATACGGGGAAATTACTTACAAAGAAAATTTTTAAAAATGGAGAGTAGCTATGACAATGCTTTTAAAATCATCCAATAATGTTAAGCCGAATTTCAACTGGTTGGTCGGACCCAATCTCTTCATTTTCTTGCTTCTGTCCTTTATTCTCACTCTTTTTACGCAGGCATGTTCAGCGCCTAAACGCCTGGACGCAGTACCATCTGAACTTGAGGATAAAGTAAATATTCAGGGGATGCCCGACGTCAGGTACTGGTCAGGAGATTCCGATGAATTCCTTCATGACGGTCTTGAATCCTTTCGCCGAGAGCAAGCATTCTTGGTCAAGTCAGGTCACAAGGGACCGCTGCCTGTTGCCGAATTCCTGGCAATCTCAGGTGGCGGTGATAACGGTGCCTTCGGGGCAGGGCTGCTTGTCGGGTGGACAGCGGCGGGGAACAGACCAGAGTTTAAGGGTGTAACCGGAATCAGCACCGGTGCTCTTATCGCTCCATTTGCATTCCTGGGACCGGTATATGACCAACAGCTAAAAGAGGTATATACGAATGTTTCGTCCAAGGACATCCTGAAGAAGCGAAATATACTTAGCGCCATATTCAAAGACGCGATGGCGGATAACACTCCGCTTTTTGACACTATGAAAAAGTATATCAATCAAGAGATGCTGAAAGCTATTGCCGCAGAGCACGAGAAGGGCAGAATGCTTCTCGTCGGCACGACCGACCTTGATGCTCGACGCGGTGTGATCTGGAACATGGGGAAAATTGCTGCTAGCGGCCACCCTAATGCGCTTGAACTTTTCCAGCGTATCCTTTTAGCATCATCCGCTATTCCCGGAGTCTTCCCCCCGACTCTTATAGATGTTGAGGTCGGTGGAAAAACCTATCAGGAGATGCACGTAGATGGTGGCGCGATAGCACAGGTATTTGTGTATCCGTCTTCGTTGGAGCTGAAGAAGCTTTCTCTGGCAAGGGGTATATCTCGTGAGAGAAGGCTTTATGTTATCCGCAATGCCAGGCTCGACCCGGATTGGGCCCAGGTAGAACGCCGCACGATGAGCATTGCCGGGCGTGCGATTACCTCCTTGATCCAGACTCAAGGCATCGGTGACCTCTATCAGATTTATCTGGTCACACAAAGAGACGGGGTAGACTTCAACCTCGCCTATATACCGGCGAGTTTCAATGTACCGCACAAGGAGGATTTCAGCCCTGAATATATGCGTCCTTTGTTTGAGTTGGGGTACAAGCTCGCTGCCAATGGTTATCCATGGGCAAAGGTTCCTCCCGGATATGCGGAATGAGAGAGTAAATCATAAAAATTGATAACCCGAATTAAAAGCAACCAATCTAGTACATAATTATCCTGACTCTGGTTCTCTTCGCTTGTAGAATGATCATGATAGGAAGCTACTTGTTTCAGAATTCCTTATGACAAGACTGGATAATATATGACAAATCAAAAATGAGATGATTGCAAATATCTTATGAAAGGCCGTCAAACAACGAGGAGGCAAAGATGAAACATAAACTGGCTATATTGCTTTTCAGACTTCTACCGGTCGTAATTCTCAGTATCCAGGTTCTGATGCCTTTTTTAACGATGACCGTCACACCCGCTACCGCCCAAAACCCACCAACAGTAGATAAGCCCTACCCTATCACCGTTGGCGTTGGCCAAGCCGTCAGCATCTGCACCACCGGCACAATCGTCTGCCCGGCTAGGTCTCCGATATGTGACGACACCACGATAGCCACAGTGCGGGATGGAGAAAACGGCCTGGAGATCGTGGGCGTAAAACCGGGAACGACTCTTTGTGCGATGACGTCGGCGACCGCTTTCCGCACCATTTACGCGGTGACAGTCCACTGACATCCGCGGTGTCCGGGCTGACAGCGCAAAGGCCTTGCCAATAATGGGTGAAGTTCCCCCGAAGGACGTTTTGCCCAAAAATCGAAATCACCCGTATTAAACCGAATAAAGAAATATGGTATTCTGTGTCTCATTCGAACAATTTGAAAGGAGGAAGACCAATGTTAAGAGTAATGGCATCTTTAGGAGTGCTTTTCATTTTGTTTTTGACGCTCGTATTAACCAGCCAGGCACAGCAAAAACCGCTGAGCGGGGCAGAATTCAGGCAGTTGTATGATAGCCTGCTTGCCGGGAAGACCCTGATAACAGAAATAAAGGAAGACGGCACGGTCGTAGTGAAAGAGAGGAAGTTTGGCAGCGCTATAGATGTAGGAGACGGTGATTTTGAGGCGCCTATCGATGTAGTCATTACCAAGACTAAGGATGGTCAATTGGAGCAAAAAGTTACGGTGGACATAACCTCTCGCGTTAGCGATGTCGGAGGGCAGGCGATAATTTCGGAAGAGGTAAGGCAAACAACTGTGGAAAAGCCAGGCTCCGAGACTCAAATAAGTAGGGATATTACGGAAGGCGGCATTTTCAGGGTAGCCGCTAACGAAAAAGGGGGATTCGACGTGCACAACTTCGGATTGATGCCCACAGTTGCCACCGATGGCACCTCAGTGAGCCCGGCTGGCAGCATGGTTTCCTATTCCTGCTTTTCTGAAGGCGGTCTTTCCAAATGTATATTGACTATACGTCAGTACAAACTGGGTGAATATAAACCGTTAGTCGGTTATGTGCTCACAGAAACAGTTGGTCAGGATATGGTAGAGACTGCCGTCGAAGTTAAGCAATAAACTCAGAAATTAGTTTTAAAAGTTAAATGAACTAGGAGGATTAACCTATGAAAAGAATATTAGCCGCATTTCTGGTAATAGCATTCTTGTCGTCCTGCGCCACGTATAATCCGGTGGTAGACCCTCAGAGCGTCAGGAACAGCGACAAATACTATCGAGACAAAGCGGAGTGCGAGGCCCTGGCCAAGCAGAACTCCGGAAATTGGAAGACGGTGGGCAAAGATACGTTAGTCGGTGGAGCCGTGGGCGCCGGGTCGGGAACTTTGATCGGCTTGATTGCAGGCGATACGGTCAAAGGCCTTGCCCTCGGGTCGGTCATCGGCGGTTTGGCCGGCGGGGCTAAGGGAGTGTATGAGAGCGAGAAAGACTTTGAGACCATATACCGGAACTGTATGAGGGGAAGAGGATACGACGTTCTTAACTGATGCTTATATTCGCAAGCCACTGCGTTCCAAAATTTCCCCTCCCTCGATGGAAGGGGATGAAGCCTGTCCTGAGGTCGAAGGGGTGAGAGTGAAGTAGGTCTCATCACCCCCCACCTTAATCCTCCCCCATCAAGGGGGAGGATAGCTACATGTTAGGACGGGGACCTGGGTTACAGAATAGACCGGGAACATAGGTTACACAATATTACATGTCATGGAGGTGATCTATGGCATGGCCATCGAAGTGCTTCGATCAACCGGCAATATTTTGAGAGCCAGGATAAATGGTCTATGGTAAAGAGCACTCAACAAACCGTAAAGAAGATAACACACCCAATCAGACACTTCTGGGCAACTGACCTGAGCCTGACCGTCCTTCTAGTGTTGTTATTTATATCCATATTTGTCATCACCCCGTTACACCATGCTGGAGAGCTTCAGGCATTCCTTATTTCAGAGATTATATTCTCGCTCATACTCGTTACCGGCGTGATGTCGGTAGCCAAATATCGATCCATCACCTTCCTGGCCGTTGTATTCGCTTTGGCATCTTTTGTGGTTCGTTGGATGCGTATTCTGCTGCCTGTTGAGAAGCTAGTGCTCCTGGATAACTTGATGTCTATGTTATTCATGGGTGTGCTCGCATTGGTGGTGTTAATACAGGTTCTCCGCGAGGGTCCGGTAACGATGCACAGAATAATGGGAGCAGTGGTCGTTTATCTGCTTCTCGGTTTGATGTGGGCATTCGCATACGACCTGGTCGAGCTATTGCGGCCTCAATCTTTCGTGGCGGAAGGCTCGCCCATTTCGGTCCTGAACAATGAGATCCCTCCGCCGAAGCTTTTATATTTCAGTTTTGCCACGCTAACTACCGTCGGCTATGGGGATATAACCGCGGCGAATCCTATTGCCCGTTCCTTGGCGGTTCTTGAAGCGCTAGTCGGTCAACTTTTTCCGGTAATCCTTATTGCTAGGCTCGTCTCCATGGAACTTTTTCACCGACAACTCCGAAAAGAGGCTGGAAAAGACCGTTCTTCAAGTCAGTAAAAAGTACGGCGGAAATTCTTAATCCAGGCTCAGCGGCTGCTCACCCCACCAAAATTAACCCTTCTCAAATCCTCTTCGAGGGCGGTCAAGATTTGCTCAAGAGCCTCGTTCCACCCTTCCACCAGGACGGAAGGAGAATTAGAACTTAGCGCGATTTCCCGGCGGTAATTATTTTGAAAAACTATCACCGGGTTGGTCGGTCGGTCATCGATAAGAAAAAACTGTATACCCAAAACTGCCTTCGGCGCATCCCGTGTCCTGAAATCACCGTATAACTCGCTAACGTTACCCTGGAGGGTAAAATCCGTATTCAAGTTGGTAGTTGAGTCTACCACGTGCTGGAATGGGCCAGACCGGGACAAGTATTTAATGACTTCATCCGTGATTAGGAGTACCGGTGCCCGGAAGAACTGGTTATAAAAATCCGATTCGTAGCTCAGCTCACCTTTTCGATAGACAAACTCCCTACCCGAAAAGCTCGGTGATATCTGCAGTCTGTCCACTTCCAGCGTGGCATCATAAGCCGCCTGCTTATTCGGATTATTATTATTGGCAACGCTCAGAATGTAATAATTCCTCTCTGGATAGCTCCGTTGCAGTTTGGCGCAAGCGGACAAGCCCAGAATTATTACCATAAACAGCGGGAAAACCCGATATCTTTTCATCATTTGCTCACCTCATCCAGGCGAGGCGGTGGATTGCCGAATAGTACCCAGGATGGATATTTCCTGGCCGTATCCATTAGCTCGCTTAAATTTTCAGAAACCCTTCTTATTTCATCGAGGATTATCTCTATTTCTTGTTGCTGGCTGGCAGTAAATGTGTTTAGAGAACGTAAGCCCCTGTTAAACTCTGCTAACGTTCTTGGCAGTTCTTGAGATGCGACATTGATATTCTGAAGGGCTTTTGACGCATCCTTAAGGCTTTGTTTAACCTCTTCGCTCTCCAGTATTGCGTCTAGCCTCTTTGAGTTATTTTCTAGCGATGCCACCAGCCTCCGTATATCCTGAGAGACGGCGGCAATCTGGGCATCCTCTACTACCTTATTCGTATTGATGAGAAGTAAATCGACCTTATCTGCAATCCCTTTTATATCAATCCTCTGTATAGTTTCGGTCAGGTTTTCGACTGCCTGGGTAATAAGAGTAATAGTGCCCGGGGCAGAGGGCACGTAGAAATAATCCGGTTCCCAGTCTATTTCAAGGGGAGGGAATCGCCGGGGATCCAGGTAAAGCATGTTGAGAAAGGCTACCCCGGTGACCCCTTGAGAGGCCAGCTCCAGCCGTAATCCTTTGTCAATCATTCCTTTGAGCAGTTCCTTCCGCTCCAATTCCGGTAATATTCCACCCCGGCTTAACCTGGGACCAACAAGCTCCGGATATATCTCTGCCCGGACCAACACGTAATCATACTCGGTGTTGTAATAGTTAAACACGAAGGATATTTCACTGACGTTACCGATCTGAACCCCCTGGAACTTCAACGGAGCGCCGACATCCAATCCCTGGACAGACTGATTAAAATACGTCTCTATGGTAACCTTGGCTCGAAAGAACTTCCCGGCACCGAATACTATGATGCCTATGACCACGATGACAAATCCGACTATGACAAAAAGGCCGATCTTGTAATAATTGGTCTTTGCGCTCATGCCGCATACCCCATTCCAGATAGATTATCTTTATTACCCCGTCGCATCCAGTTCTACCTCCCTATTGAAGAATTGACGAACCCATGGGTTTGGAGAATGATCCCGCAGTTCCTGGGGCTTGCCCGTTGCTATAATACCCTTCGTCCTCTTATCCAGCATGATTACCCGGTCGGCAATGGTATAGATACTCGGTAATTCATGTGTTACCACGACGAACGTAATGCCGAGGCTCTGTCTTAGCCTTAAGACCAAGTGGTCTAGCTCTGCCGAAGTGATAGGGTCAAGCCCCGCCGACGGCTCGTCAAGAAATAGTATCTTCGGGTCTAGAGCCATAGCCCGGGCTATGGCCGCCCGCTTTTGCATCCCCCCGCTTATCTCGGAGGGCATGTAATTCTCGAATCCGTCCAATCCCACCAGTTTGAGCTTCATACGCGAGATTAAATCCATGGCATCCTGAGGAAGGTCGGTATATTCTTCTAGGGGAAGGCGCACGTTTTCAATTAGCGTCATCGAGCCGAAAAGCGCACCGCGCTGGTACATAACCCCGATCTTCTTCAATATCCTGATGCGGTCATCCCCACCCGCCGCGGCAATGTCATCACCGTCAATCAGGATTTGCCCTTCCGCCGGTTCATAAAGTCCGATCATGTGCTTGAGCACCGTGCTCTTTCCGCATCCCGACCCGCCCAGTATGACAAAAATCTCCCCGCTATAAACCTCGAAAGAAATATTATTGATTATGACCCTATCGTCATAAGCCGCAGTGAAGTTTATGACCCGTATAATCGGCTCTTGGCTTTCGCTCATGCGTAATCAAATTCCCAAGTAATAGAATAAGACACCGAATATTCCGTCGACAAATATGATTAATACTATGCCGCTGACCACCGCACTGGTCGCAGAATCCCCCACCGCCGCCGCACCTGTTTTAGTCCTCAGCCCTTCCAGGCATCCTACACCGGCTATTATCGCCGCAAAAAAGAGAGACTTAAAAAGGCCTTGAATAAGGTCAACGTAACTCGCCGCCAGCACCATCTCATTCACGTAGGCAACCGGTGGAAAACCCAGCGCCAGCATGACCACGCCTCCTCCGAGAATGCCGAAAAGATCGCCGAAAACCGTCAGGATCGGTATCATGAAGATGGCGGCGATCAGCTTTGGCACGACCAGAAACCTAACCGGGTCGAGCCCCATGGTATTGAGAGCATCTATCTCCTCATTCACTTTCATCGTCCCTATTTCCGCTGCAAACGCAGAACCGCTTCTGCCGTTGACCACGATAGCCGTCATTAGCGGGCCAAGCTCCCTGAATACAGCCAGGACCAGAAGGTCGGCGACGAATATCTCCCCGCCATACTTTTTGAGTGGTATGGCCGACTGAAAAGCTATCACCAGCCCTACCAGGAAGTTAACCAATGCGATGATGGAAAGGGCATTCACCCCGATCTTTTCCGACGTCAAAAATACGTCCTTCCACCTTATCTTATCCGGGTTAAGAAGGGCCTGAAGAAGTGCAACCACCGCTTCGCCAATAAACGAAATATTGGCGCGAATCTCCTGCCATATATTCACGGTTGCCGCGCCCACTTCTTCGGGCAGAGTAATATCTTTAGGCTTTTCCGCACTCGTCTCTTTAAAATCTTGGGCGGGAAATAGGTCGAGTAGTTGCTGAAAGTCGCTGGCCAGGCTTTTTACCTCGAATCTCCCTCCGGCCTTCTCCTGGAGTTCCCGTAATTTTATGAATAAAGCGACCCCCGAGCCGTCGCAATAATTAACTTCAGACGCATCTACGACCACCTGTCTCGGTGAAGAACTTTTTAGGGCTGATACAGCCTCGGTCCAGGCCCTTCCCGTCGTATATGAATCGAGCCGGCCGGCGATTTTTAGGTTAAGGATTTCTCCTTCCTTCTTCTGAATCTCTATAGAGGGTAAAAGCGTATTGTCCGGGGTGTCTTTCATATGTGCATAAGTATTCAAACTTTCCTAATTAAATCAATTATGTGTAATGGACACGCCATTTGGGCGGATATGGCAGTGAAACCGACAACTGGCCGAAATTAGTAGAATTTAATCTAGGAAAAGATTCTAAGGTTACTCCGGTCCTTGTATTATTCCCCCGATATACTGTGCTATCTACGAAATATCCGGCAATTATTTGGAATGTCAAACTTGTTCAAAAAAGATCGCCTCGCTGGGATCTGGGGGTAGGGATTCGCTTCAGTTAGTGTAAACACAAGCGTGGGAATAAACTCCTGTGAAGGGGCGGATGTTGTCATTTCGAGTCTCGTCCCGAACTATCGTTAGGGAGGACAATTTTGTCATTCCCGCGCAAGCTTATCCCCAACCATGATCAATGAGCGGGTCCCCGACTGATCCCCCGGTTTAACCGGGAGGGACCTGGGCTTGGGACGAACAGCTTTTTATTTCATTAATCATTTTCAACGGACTTATATCAGAATTTAGTAGATGGCTGTCCGCACATTCTGAGTCGAGCGGGTCAAAAGGCTTAGGATAAATTCCACGACCGAAGCAATCTCAAACAAGAAAATGAAGAAATCGATTTACAGAGTCAGGACCAGCCGCGATTTTTGGAGAGCCGCTAAGCATGGTAAGCACCCATTAAACCAAACTGAAAATGCCTTCATAAGGCCGGCTTTTCTATCCGGTCTTGTATTCGTGTTTATGGAGGGTTACAAAGGCCCCTAAGATATCCGATGTGGTTATTATTCCGCTGAGCCTTCCGTCATCGGATATTACCGGCAGCCCGTTAATCTTGTGTCTTAGCAAAAGGCTGGCCGCCTCCTCTATGGGCGTATTCTCGGTGACGGTGATTACGTCCATCCTCATGATGTCTCCAACGGTGAAGCCATCCTGCAACCGGTAGATCTTATCCCACGGTGCGGGGTCGCCATGGGGCTCCGGTTTTCTGAAGTCCCGGTCGGTTACTATTCCGACGATTATCCCCTCCTTCACCACCGGAAGCTGCCTTATCCCGTGCTTCTTAAGTAGAGCGAAGGCGGATTTCACCCCCATCTCCGGCTCTACAGTAATCGGGTTTCTCTTCATCCAGTTTTTTACGACCATTCTTCCACCTCTACTTCTTTAAAATTTCGGAAACGGGCAGGGAGGAAACCGGTGATATCGATGATGTACACTTCAACATACCCGGCTCCAGAAAACGGACCAGGTTATCGTAGTTGTCCGTCTCCACTATATAGAAAATCATGTGCGACCCGTGCTCAACATAGACATCCTTTAAAACCACTCCCTCCACTTTCTCGTTTATGAATACCTTCCTGAAGCCTCCTATATCCTTCGGGCAGTTGCCCGGTTCATGCGTCTGCGTTATGAAAAAAAGCATTGGTTACCTCCTTACTCTTCATTCTTCACTACTTAATCACTGCTGGGTAATCTCATATCGGGAATTACCGTAGGAACACGCCGCGGCCTGTTCCTACTACTTTAGGTTTTCCTTCCCTTTCAAAGAACCTTAGAAGTGCTGCTGAGAGCCGAGGCCAGGTTGGAGAGTTCCGTGGTGATAACCACTATCAGGTCGTCCACCGAAACTATTCCCACGAGCTTTCCCTTTCTCAATACCGGGACCCTTCTTATGGAATGCTTTCCCAGAATCTTGAGTATCTCGAATATACTTTCATCCTCCTGAACCAGGTGCAGGTTCTTGCTCATGATATCTTCAACCACAAAATCGGCGAGGTTGTCGCCATCGGCCACGACCGAAATCACTATATCCCGGTCAGTTACTATGCCCACCGGCCGCCCGGCAGTATCAACCACTACCAGCGCTCCTATGTCCTCATTCCTCATCAAGAGAGCGGCCTCAGAAACCGGGGTGGACGGCGACACGGTAATAACATTCGCCTTCATCACATCTTTTGCGATCATCTCTATAACTCTCCTTTTGTAGTTGTAATGTTGATATACATGGCAATTCACGTGCCTGAATAGATTATAGGAGATAGGGCCACATTCCTCAATATTTCATCATGATTTCAAGCTACACCACACCCCGCAAATGTCAGGTGTCAGGAAATAAGACACCATGCTGAGCATGTTAATTTCGAACTCGGTCATTTTATTGAAAAAATCATTGGCACTCCGTTTGATTATAACTACAATGCATCTTCCGATAATCGCATGAGGAAAGACCCGAGGACTGAACAAACCAGGAGGCAAAAATGTCTGACGAAAGCTCACTCTACGTCATAAGCACCAACTACAATTCCGGAAGACAAGCCTATGAAGTAACTATTGGATACATGGTGAAAGATGAAGAAGTCAAAGGCAGGTATATGACCGTTACTGTCGTGGTTAATGTGGCAAACCATAAGGGCGAAGAGGCTAAAGTCAAAGAAATTGCCATAGACAAAGCCAGGAAAATTCTGGAGGAAGCAGCCAAAGCCGGAGTGGAATAGGCTCCGGCTCCATACTGGTTCATTTTATTACCATCTAAGAATGTGTCTCAAGTTCCTCGACGGTTTTGATATAACATAGAGAAACTCAGGCGTGAATACCAGGGATAGCCTGTGAAGAAGGGCTGGATTTGGGGTATGTTGCGCGTTCGATCCCCCTCTTTTTAGCCGAGCCATCCTTCTTTTCTTTTTTTATGATGCTTATCAACTCCGAAGAGGTGGTCCTCTTGTTTATATATATGACATGAGGCGAACTTATTTTGTGCTGGTCTGGCCGCTAAATACTATGACCTTTGTATGTGGCGCTTCTTTAGCTATTAAATCCGTAAACTTCTCGATATCATACTGGGATGACCTATTATCGAGAAACAAAAACCCCGGTTTTATTTTGTTAAGCAAACTTCTAACCCCTCTACTCGAAGTCTTGGTTAATATTCGTAGGTCATTCGATTTTTTCCCTAAAACTCTAGTCATACCCTCCAAAAAGAATTTCGACCTGGAGACGAATATCATCTTCATACCTGCTGTGACCACACAAGTTATGTACAATCAGAATATCTACCCGGTTTTTCACTTATCTCTTCTATAAAATCTTTGAGAGCAAAGCAAAACCGAACTTAACCTCTACCAGGCTCGATATAAACGTCTAATACCGAAAATGCTTTTTCCAGAGCATCTTTCATAACTTCAGAAGCGTCCCTTGTAAATTTATGTGAAGTTTCCATCAGCACACCAGGATAGTCCTTCTGGAGAACCAAGATTTTATCCAAGTGACCACCTACAGTTTTAAAATTCTCATTCCAGAATTTAACTATCTCTGCCGGGAATTTCTCCAAGAGATCTCTTGTTAGGGCCATGCAACCTTCCTGCATCGCCATCCACTGGTCGACCTGGCTACTTACTATTTTTTGATTTGCTTCCCATAGGGATAAACAAACCTGAAGGCCGGCGAGATAATTGTGTTTTACCAATCCGGTAAGCTCCTTGGTTGCATCAACGTAATCCTCGAGCTTTAACTCCTCTTTTTTCATCTGTCTGGTTGTCTTCTCTTCCTTTTCCTCAACCTTTAATTCCTTTCTCAATTCAGCCATGAAGCTTTTCCTCCGAGTATATTTATTAAAGTAGTTTTTGGTAGCTACCCAGTTCCTTATAAAAATTATACTTGTGGTATTTCATTATTCTTACTGTCTAAAAAGGAGCTTAGATAGGGTGGCTCTCCCCTTATTTAGCTCCCCATCCAACCTTCCTAAGCTCCATAACGCCAAGGAATAAGCGGACTTACTAATCCATTCTGTAGAGTGAGTTGAATGTATCAGAACCGAAACCGAGACTCAATAGGGTAATCGCTGTATTTTACCTAGGGTAAATATGTATTTATTTTTTTATAAAATTGTGGTTTGATAACAGGAGTTCGATTAAGAAATAATCCTTAACCCCACAAGGGGTGGTCGAGGGCTTATCAAATGGGGAATAAATACCAACATAAAAAAGAACCTTTTCCCCGGCCAATTGCAGAATTATCCCCCAAAACACAAGAAAGTCTAGAAGAAGTTTCAGACGATAAAGTTCAAAGGTTGATACACCAACTAAAAGAGCATCAGACTGAACTGGAGATGCAGAACGAACAGCTTCGGCAAGCGCAAATGGAGCTCGAAGAATCACGCAACAAGTACGCTGAATTGTATGATTTTGCTCCCGTCGGGTATTTTACATTGAATGAAAAGTGCATAATTCTTGGAGCAAACCTTACCGGAGCTTCCTTATTAGGTATAGAAAGGGAAAAGCTAATCAAAGGAGCCTTTATTCAATATGTATCGAAGGAAAGCCTGGACCTATTTTATTATTACCGAAAACGGCTTCTTGAGACTAAAACCCGGCAAGCCGGCGAACTCAAGATGCTTAGGAAGGACGGGACTCCATTCTACGCCCACCTGGAAGGCAGAGGGATATTCGATCGTGAGGGGAACTTTAGTAATTTCATTATAACTATTCTTGACATCACCCAACAAAAGAGGTTAGAGGAGGAGCTTAGAGAAAGCGAGAAACAGTATAAGGATCTTTTCCAAAATAGCCCCACCGGAATCTATCGTACAACTCCGGATGGGCGCATCCTCATGGCCAATCCGGCTCTAATTCGAATGCTAGGTTACTCTTCATTCGAAGAGTTGTCCTCAATTAACCTGGAAGAGGAGGGCATATTTCAGCCTACTTTCTTGCGGAAGCAATTCAAAGAACTGGTTGAGCGAGAATGTGAAATCAGAGGATTGGAATCCAAATGGACAAGGCGCGACGGTTACCCGATTTTCGTACGGGAAAGTGCAAGAGTGATTCGAGATGATGACGGCAAAGTTCTCTATTACGAAGGAACAGTCGAAGATGTCACTGAACGTAGGCGAGCAGGAGACGCACTGCGAGAAAGCGAGGAACGATATCGTACCTTGATTGAACATTCTTACGACCTCATATGTGAAGTAAGTATCGATGGGAAATTCTTATATGTTAGCCCTAAACATAAAGATGTATTAGGTTATGAACCCGCCGAACTTCTGGATAAGAGTATTTTTGTGCATATGCATACGGATGATATTCCCCCAGTAATGGCAGAATTCCAAAGGGCAATTACAACTTTCTCTTCGGGTCGAGCTGTACATAGATATAGACACAAGAATGGAGAATGGCGTTGGCTGGAGAGTACGGGGAAACCTTTTCAGACCGCATCCGGTGAGATTCGAGCGGTTATCGCCTCTCGCGACATCACAGACCGCAAGCGTTCAGAGGATGCCCTTAGAGAAAGCCTTGCTCAATTATCCAAAAAGAACCGATACGAAGCAATCATTAGCACCGTTACCCGGAGTGTCCATCATTCAATCAACCTCCCCGAAGTTCTGGAAAACGCGGTCGAGGTTATGAGCAGGAATATAGACGTAGCTGAAAACGTCTCAATTTACTTGGTGGAAAGGGAAGAGGCGATTTTAAGGGCTTACAGAGGATACCCGGATTGGTTTGTAGAACGGGTTAGGCGTATCCCTTATCCGAAAGGGGCTACATGGAGAACCATTATAGATGGAATCCCCAGGTATTGCCCAGATGTAGACCAGGATACCGATATTGGCCCTGCCGGACGAGAATTGGGAACGAAGAGCTATTTGTCTATGCCCATTCGTTCTGAGGATAAGACGGTAGGTTGTATAAAAATTGACTCCTTTAAAAAAAATGCTTTCGATGATGAGGAGTTAAAACTGTTGGGTATCGTTGCACAGCAGATAGATGTAGCAATAAATAACGCCCGACAAGCAGAGGCGCTAAGACAATCGGAAGAACTCTACCGAAAAGCCAAGGAAGACCTGGAAGTAAAAGTAAAAGATTTAGAAATATTAACCAGTCTTATTCAAGCAGTGCATAAATCTTCTAATTTGGAGGAGGTCTACAGTGTCGCTCTGAACTCAGTTACGGAACTGGAAAACGTAGATATAGCCATGATTTATCTAGTAGACGAAGAGAGACGGCAGGCGGTAATCAAAGCTCATAGAAACCTTCCCGAAGACTACATAAAAAGAGCGGGCATAATTCCATATCCTAAAGGATTAACCTGGAAGGTGATTAATACCGGCAAGATACTTAATATAGAAGATAACCAAAAAGACCCGGATATAGGTCCTGCCGGCAGAGACCTGGGGCACCATAGTATTTTAGGCATACCTATATTCATCGAAGACAAGGTTATAGGAGTTATTTGGTTTCTAAGCTATAAAGAGCGTAGGTTCAATGAAAAAGAGGTAAGCATCCTCACTACCATTGGCAACCAGATAGCCATAGCCATAGCAAAGACCAGGATGTTCGAGGAAATTAGACAGCGGGAAGAGGAACTCAGGCAAAGCCTTGCCCAGTTATCTAGAAAGAATCGTTACGAAACTATAATCAGCACGGTGACTGGCAGTGTCCATCGATCGATCAACCTACAGGATGTCCTGGAAAACGCCGTAGAGGCAATGAGCCGAAATATCGACAAGGTAGATTGTATCGCAATCTACTTAGCCGAGGATGAAGAGGCAGTTTTAAGGGCGTACCGGGGTTACGCCGATAGTTATATCAAACGCGCCTCAAGGATTCCCTATCCAATAGGCGTCACCTGGAAGACGATAATAGGTGGAAGGCCCATTTATTGTGCAGATGGAGAACAAGATACAGTTATTGGTCCTGCTGGACGGGAGATGGGAACAGAAAGCTATTTGTCTATGCCTATTCGCTCTGGAGATAAAACGGTAGGGACTTTAAACCTGGCTTCCTTTCAAAAAAATGCCTTTGATGAGGAAGAATTAAAACTGTTGGAGATAGTAGCCCAACAAATTGAGATAGCGATTAACAACGCTAAGCAGGCAGAGGAACTGCAAAAGGCGAAGGAAGAACTCGAATTACGAGTCTACGACCGAACAAAGGAGTTAATCGACATAAACAAGGAATTAACCAGGGAGATAATGGAACGTAAGCGAGCGGAAGAAACCCTAAGAAAAAGAACGGAGCAGGTTCTTCGTTATCAAAGGGTACTCTTGAAACTGGCCAAAATGGATAATTCTGACCTGGACTCGGCGCTGAAAAAGATAACCGAAGCAGACGCTAAAACACTCGGCGTAGAACGGGTTAGTGTCTGGCATTATAGCGAGGGCCGTTCAGAAATTATCTGCAAGGATCTTTACAAATTGAGCGAGAATATTCATGAGAGCGGATTAAGGCTTAAGACCCAGGATTATCCTAAATATTTTCAGGCCTTAGAAGAGAGTCGCATTCTGGCAGCAAACGACGCCCGCTTCGACCCCCGTACTCAAGAATACACAGAAGGGTATTTGAAGCCACTGGGTATTACTTCCATGATGGATGTCCCTGTCCGAGTTCACGGAGAGGTCGTAGGGATCATCGGTCATGAGCATACTGGGTCTATGAGGGAGTGGACCGTCGAAGAACAAGATTTTGCGGCTTCGATTGCCGATATGGTTTCACTGGCTTTGGAGGCTTCAGAGCGAAGGCTGGCAGAGGAACAAATCAAAGCCTCGCTAAAAGAAAAAGAAGTGCTGCTCAAGGAAATTCACCACAGGGTCAAAAACAATTTGCAGATTATCCACAGTTTGCTCAACCTTCAATCCAGCCGTATCGGCGATTCACGGACGCGTGAAAAGCTGAAGCAAAGTCAAAACCGCATTAAATCGATGGCGCTCATCCATGAAACGTTATATCAATCCAAAGATTTTGCCAGAATTGACTTTAGGGAATACATCAAAGAATTATCGACTCATCTGTTCACTTCTTATGGAGCAAATTCCAAAGACATCAAACTGAGTATAGAAGCGGACAATGTTTATCTCAGCATTGATAAAGCGATTCCTTGCAGTTTGATCATCAACGAAATTGTCTCTAACGCCCTGAAACACGGCTTTCTGGTGAAAAAGAAAGGGGAAATTCGAATCACTCTTCGTTCGAGTAGCAAAGCTAATTATGGCAAAGATAACTCAACGCCTCATCTCTGTCATCTCATCATCAGCAATAACGGCATTAAGTTCCCGGAAGATTTAGACTTTCGAAACACTGAATCGGTAGGTTTGCAGTTGGTGTGCGCGTTAACCGACCAACTAAAGGGCAGGATAGAGCTGGACACGAGTAGCGGAACAGAATGTAAGATAACGTTCCCAGTCTGACTGCAAGGAGAGGTTAATCTAATGGCAAACTCCAGGGTCGTTGTCGTCGAAGACGAGAGGATAGTAGCAATAGATATAAAAAATATGTTGAAGAGTTTAGGATACAACGTACTGGCCATAGTTTCTTCCGGGTCGGAAGCCATAAAAAAAATAGAGGAAACCAAACCGGATTTAGTATTGATGGACATAAAGTTAAACGAAGATATGGACGGCGTCGAAGCCGCCGATAAAATACGCGGCCTCTTCAAGATCCCGGTGGTATATCTTACTGCTTACGCCGACGATGATACGCTTCAACGAGCAAAGAAAACCAGTCCCCATGGATACATTCTCAAACCATTCGAGGAAAAGGAATTAAGCACCACCATAGAGATTGCACTTCACAAGAGTAATATAGAAAGAGAAGTAAGAGAAGAGACCGAAAACGCACTGGCCACTATCATCGGGGGTGCAGAGCTTATCCTCGATGAGGGAACCCAAAGACATGACCAGGAAACTCTTCATAAGGTCGAGCTTATAAGAAACGCCGCATTAATAATTAAAGAAGCTATCGAGAAACTCTGAAGAAGCTGGGTTGTTGGTTAGATGTCACCCCTTGACCGTTTTTCAAAGCGATTGGCTGAGAATCGGGGACAAATTATGAATGATTCTTTTTTCATTAGACTTCTCTCCCTCAAAGAACACGACCATCTCTGTCATCTTTACTTCAACGATACGGAGCGCTTCGAGATAGGGGCTAACTTCCTCATCCACGGCATTAAAAATAGAGAAAAATGCATTTATATTTCGGATAAAATCCTTCCCAAAGAACTTATAGAGAGACTAACAGGAAGCGGAGTAAACATAGATAAGGCTCGGAAAGAAAAGCATCTTGAGGAAATTACAATAGGCATGCACAGTGAGAAAACCAGGGAGCCGCATTCCTTTGTGCGATTTATTAAACAGAGCTTAGAAGCATATTTAGACAGTAAAACGAAGTTATTAAGAATCCTGATTAGTAACAAAGAAGTCTACTCCAACAGCGATACCGACTTTGCCTGGGAAAAAGCCTCGTTGAATAAAATCTGCTTCGAGAAACCTATTATCTTGATGAATCAGTTTGAGGTTGGAAGAATAGGACCGGTGGACCTGGTCAATATTTTCAAAACTCACCCCATGATTATCCTGGAAGGCCTGGTATATGAGAGCCCGTTTTATGTCCCGCCGGATAAAATAATGGCAAAGCTGCAATCGGAATCAGATAAGTTTAGGACTCTCACCTCGAAGGAAAAAAGGATATTAAGATATATCGTGAATGGATACAGCAGTAAAAGCATTGCCAAAGAGCTTTCCATAAGCATTAAAACGGTCGAAACTCACCGAGTACGCATTATGCGTAAATTAGATATTCACAAATTGGTTGACCTGGTAAAGTTTGCTATGAAGAACAGACTGACGTGACCGGGAAGAAATTTCTCTTTTAAGATTTCTCCCAGAGTTTATTCCTACGCTTCGCTCAGGACAGGCTCTGAGCATAGCGAAGGAGTCGAAATGATAACTCATATGATTATGCCCCGGGGTTTCCGACGGGCTGATTTTTTTCCTTGTTATCATCATTCCTAGCGGATGCAAATCCGCGCATCCTGAGTCTAATCGAAGGATGCTTCTCCCGAGGTGTTCACCCTTCGACTGCGCTCAGGGTGAACGGGATTACCAAATGATTACCCACTCATCCCGAATCTTGAGCCTCGATGAAGACTATCCCTCGAATGAACATGAGGGATCAGCGAGGAATCTTGAACCCCAACAACGGTAAGATTTCTTCATTAGGGGCGGGATGACTGCATATATTATTAAAAACTCTTAGACCATGTCAAAACATTAAAATCTGATTATTACACAATAACAACAGAGACTAT
>FWPU01001403.1_pt1 | contig 23576 bp, 18 predicted proteins | sample 2228361 | NCBI WGS metagenome assembly FWPU01 (sample SAMEA103939777, study PRJEB20133) | metagenome
GGGCGGATGTTGCCCGCCTCGTCCTCGGCAACGCGCACGACGGTCGCGTCGCACGCAAGCCGCTGCGCGGTGGCGACCGAGAGCGCGCTGCCGTCGTCGAGCGTCGCGCGCGCGTCGACGGGATCCGTCGTGCTCGCGTCCTCGCGCAGCTCCGCCTCCTCGACATGCACCACGAGCTCGACCGGTGCCGCTTCCATTCGTCCGGCAAGGTACGCCTCGGCGACCGCGACCAGCGCGTCGGCGCGCGCGAGCGGCGTGCGCGGCTCGCGGCTGGTGCCAGCACTCTGTGCCGGCGACGACGCGGGCGTGCACGTTTCCGCGGAAGCGTCGCCGCGCCACGCCCGCTGCCGCGCCGCCTCGAGCGCGCGCAGCACCGTCGCCGCCTCCTCCGGCCGGAGCCGCGCCTCGATGCAGACCATCCCGTCGTCGGTGTCGCGCGTGCGCACCCACCGCCGGCACTCCTCGTCGGTCAAGCTCTCCGCCCGCTCGCCGACGTTCGCGAGCGCCCGCCGGAAGCCGCGGCAGATCTTCTCGAGTTGCGCGCCGGTCGCGTGCCGCGCGAGCTCCAGAAGCTTCGCCTCGTTGTCGGGCGTCGCGACGCGCGTCATCGCTCGAACCTTCGCGTAGCTCACGGCGCCGCGCCTGAGGGCGTCGTCGAGCAGCGGCGGCGCGCCGAGCGCGCGCGCCACGCGGACCCGCTCGCGCGCCGCGCCCGGGTCGAGCCCGATCCGCCAGGAGAGCCAGTGCGCGCAGCTCAGCGCCCCGTGCACGGCCCACCCGCCGCCCTCGTCGAAGCGGCGGATCAACGTCAGCAGCCGGTGCGTCGCGGCGTCGACGTGCGAGGCGACCTCGGCGATCTCGTCGGCGAGCCGGTCGCTCTCGGCGGGCGAGAGCTGGAGGCCCGAGACAGGTGTCGTAATGAGGTCAAGCATTATGGATCGGCGATAGCATCGCCTCCAGGAGCGGCCCTGGCATCGCGCGAAAGCCACGATCTCGTCGCGCAAGGTGTCGACCGCCCTTCCGCGGGTGCGAGCCGCGCAGCGCGCCTTGCCGGCGCTGCGCGGGGGCTCCTCGCTCGGTTTGACCGAGGGGCCCGGTGTCGCTCGCGAAATCTGTCAAGGGCTGACAGAAAGATATTTCGAAAGCGGACGAGTGCTGTGCCCGGCGGACCGAGCACGCGCGCGGGCGATCGGTTGCCGGTCGTGCACGTCTCGCAACCCTTGTCGATGTGCTCGATCGATTCGGGGCGTTTCTTGACAGCGTAAGGGTTCCGGTCGGGTGCTACGCCCGTCTTCGAGCTTCGCCGACCGCACTCGGCACCGCCGGCGGCGCGCCGCTTGGCGACGACGGCGCCCATCATCGCGGGGCCCCGCGCGCGGCACACGCGCCGGCGCACGCCCACCGAGCGCCCGCTTCACACCAACGGCGACGCGCGGCGCGGCCCTGCGCCAGACCACCACAACTCCCCGCCCCCGCGCGACCACGCGCCCTCCGCACGCGTTACGACACTCCTCGCACACCGACCACGCGCCGCCAACCGGCCCCGACGACCCTACGCGCTCCACCACAATCTTGCGCCCCCTCCGCGCCTGGGCTAACGCGCACCTTGGCATGGCCGTGGTTGCGGGAAGGCACGGCGGGGTGGGCCCGGGCCTGAGCTCCGGGGGGCCGTCCGCTGCGGGTCCTGACCGCGGCAACGGGCGAACCGGCGTGCGGCGCACACGGGCGGTTGCGCGGGCGGGGCCGGCGGCGCACGTCCAGCACCTCGCGCAGCTCGTCGACGGCCTCCTCCTCCTGCTCGCCTTTCCGCTCGCCTACTACGCCAAGACCCGTCTCCTCCCGGCCGACTTGACGCGGCTCTACGATCCCGAGGTCTACATCGCGCCGGCCGCGGTCACCGCCATCGCGACGCTGGGCGCGCTCGGCTGGCTCAACGGCTACGGGTCGTCGACCCTGTTCCGCCTGAAGGACGCCGTACAGCGCACGGTGATCGCGGTCGCGCTCGCGCTGATCTTCACGCTTGCGGTCCTGTTCGTCTTCAAGCTGAGCTACATCAGCCGGCTCTTCGTCGGCCTGTACGGCGCAAGCGCGGCGCTGCTGCTGTCGCTGGCACGCGTCGCGGTCAGCCGGGTCGCGAGCCGGATGCGCGCCTCGGGAGCGGGCGCGGCGCGCGTGCTGCTGGTCGGCGACGACGAAGCGACCGAGCGCCTGGCGCGCGTGCTCTCCGACGAGGCGGTGTTCGGCATCACCGTCGTCGCGCGCCTGTCACCCGACGAGCTGCGATCGCCCGATCGCTCGGTGCTGGGCGAGAGCCAGGCGGCGGCGCAGCACGAGCCGCCGATGGTCGCCTCGCTCGCCGAGTTCCTCGGCCGCGAGGCGATCGACGAGGTCGCGGTCGCGACCGACGTCTTCTCCGCGCGGGAGATCGGCTGGCTCATCCAGGCCTGCGACCGGGAGGGCGTGGCGCTGCACCTCGCGCTCGACGCGCTCGGTGCGGGGCTCGAGCGCGCGACCCTCGAGGAGATGGCGGACTACCGCCTGCTGTCGGTCAACCCGCAGGAGCACTGGCCGTGGGGCCGCGCGGTGAAGCACGCGATCGACCTGATCCTCGCGCCGCTGCTCATCGTGCTCACCTCGCCGCTCTGGCTGGTGATCGCGATCGCGATCAAGCTCGACTCGCCGGGGCCGGTGTTCTTCGTGCAGGAGCGGATCGGGCTCAACAAGAGGCGCTTCCGGATGTTCAAGTTCCGCAGCATGTACGAGGGCTCGGAGCACTTGACGCCGATGCTGCACCGGCTCAACGAGGCCGACGGCCCGATCTTCAAGCTGCGTCGCGACCCGCGCGTGACGCGCGTCGGGCGCGTGCTGCGCCGCTTCGACCTCGACGAGCTGCCGCAGCTCCTGAACGTCGTGCTCGGCGACATGAGCCTGATCGGACCGCGGCCGATGCTGCCGAGCGAGATCTCGGGCTTCGAGCCGTGGCAGCGCAAGCGTTTCTCGATGCAGCCCGGCATCACCGGCCTCTGGCAGGTGAGCAACCGCGTCGGGCAGCCGTTCCTCTCGGGGCTCCGCTGCGACCTCGAGTACATCGACCGCTGGTCCCTGCTCCTCGACCTGCAGATCGCGCTGCGCACCATCCCGGCCGTGCTGCGCAACCGCGTCGCGCCGTGAGCGACGCGCCCGTCCCGCAGCTCGACCTCGCCGCGCAGTACGCGGCGATCGCGCACGAGGTCGAGCCCGCGGTGCTCGAGGTGCTGCGCAGCCAGCGCTACGTGCTGGGCGAGCGCGTCGCCGCCTTCGAGCGCGCGGTCGCGCGCTTCGTCGGGGTGCCGCACGCGATCGGCGTCGCGTCGGGCTCGGACGCGCTGCTGCTCGCGCTCGCGGCGCTCGACGTCGGCCCGGGCGACGAGGTGGTGACCACGGCGTTCACCTTCTTCGCGACCGTCTCGGCGATCAGCCGCCTCGGCGCGACCCCGGTGTTCGCCGACATCGCGCCGCACGACTTCCTCCTCGACCCGGATGCCGTTCGGCGAGTCGTGACGGGCCGGACGCGCGCGCTCCTGCCGGTGCACCTCTACGGGCAGATGGTCGACGTCGCGGCGTTCGAGGCGATCGCCCGCGAGTACCGCCTGCCGATCGTCGAGGACGCGGCGCAGGCGATCGGCGCGGCGCGCGACGGGATCTCGGCGGGGGCCTTCGGCGACCTCGCCTGCTTCAGCTTCTACCCGACGAAGAACCTGGGCGCGGCGGGCGACGCGGGCCTCGTCACCGCGTGCGACGAGTCGCTCGCCCGGCGGGTGCGGAGGCTTCGCGAGCACGGCTCGGAGCGGCGCTACGAGCACCTCGAGGTCGGATTCAACAGTCGGCTCGACGCCCTGCAGGCGGCGGTCCTCGAGGTGAAGCTGCGCCACGTCGCGCGCTGGAACGAGGAGCGGCAGCGGCGCGCCGCGCGCTACGACGCGCTGCTGCGCGAGAGCGGGCTCGAGGGAACGGTCGCTCCACCCACGGTCCAGCCGGGCGCGCAACACGTGTTCCACCAGTACGTCGTGCGCGCGCCGCGCCGCGACGAGCTACGCGAGCACCTGCGCGCGCGCGGCATCGGCAGCGAGGTCTACTACCCGGTGCCGCTCCATCTGCAGCCGTGCTTCGCGACGCTCGGCTACCGTCCGGGCGACCTGCCGGAGACCGAGCGGGCGGCGGCCGAGGTGCTCGCGCTGCCGATGTACCCCGAGCTCACCGACGCGCAGCAGGAGCGGGTGGTCGCGGCGATCGCGTCGTTCTATCGCTAGGCTTCCGCCAGCTTGCGCTACCCGAGGAATCGGGCGCGCCAGGCCGGGTCGGGGAGCGCGCAGCTCTTGCTCCGCCCGCCGAGCGCGGCCCGGTGCCGGGCGACGACGCCGTAGAGCCGGTCGAGGACGCGGACGACGCGCGGCGCGTCGGCAAGGCGCTCGAGCCAGCGCCCGCGGCGCGGCCCCGCGGTGTGGGCGAGCGCGCGCAGCACGGCGGCGCTCTTGAGGCTCACCCGTCCGCCGCCGTGCTCGGGCTCGAGGAGCACAACCGAGCCGTCGCGGCCGGTGTCGCGCAGCTCCGGCGGCAGGTGCTCGGCCGCGAAGGCGCCCTGGAGGTGCGCAAAGCGAAGGCGCCCCTGGGTGTCGCGCGAGGCGAGCAGGCGGACGCTCCGGTTGCAGAAGCCGCACGCGCCGTCGAAGAAGACGACCGGCGCGTCGAGCGGCGGCGTGAGCGAGGAGGGGACCATGCTCCTGCTCAGGCTAGCACGCCGGCGCGGCGTTCAGGGAAGATCAGGGGAGAGGGAGGAAAAGCGTGACCGGGCGATCGCAGGTAGCGGTTTTCAGGGTACGGTTACGATGTGGGCGGAGGAGTCAGTGTGCTCGGGTGCGTGAGCCAGGGTCTAGGATCCGGTAGATCGCCCGGTCGGGCCGGCCTTTAAGCAAGGGCGGTGCCACTAGGAACCCTGAAAAATGCGTCAAAATGGGTCGGCTCGATCCTGCAATTCTGCAAGACCAGGGTCTTGCCTGACGGTTCCTTGCGTGTCGGTCAGCGACCCCGGAGGACTCGCCGCTTGATCCAGCCGCCCGTCGGCGGCGCCTCAGGCCTGCCGGCGCGCCAGGTAGGCCTCGCGCAAAGCGTCGTGCAGCGCGTCGCGGCGCTCGTAGAGGCGGCGCGGCGGGCGCGGGGCGTGCGAGGCCAGCGCATATGCCGCGAGAATGGGCAGGCCGATCGTCGAGTCGACGTAGCAGACCACCGTGTCGGGCAGCGCGTCCGGGTTGATCTTGCCCCAGCTCACCGCCTCGGCGGGCGTGGCGCCCGAGAGCCCGCCGGTGTCCGGCCGCGCGTCGGTCATCTGGATGAAGTAGTCGTGGCCGCTCTCGGCGAGGCCGAGGACCTCCTGGATCTGCGGCTCGGTCTGCAGCACGAAGTTCTTCGGTGAGCCGCCGCCCAGGATGAAGACCGCGCTCTTGCCGCCCGACTGCTTCGCGTTCCAGACGATCGCCGCGGTCTCGTTCACGTCGCGCGACGGGTTGAAGCGCAGCTTGCTCCCCTCGAGCTCGATCGCCGCGACGTTCATCCCGATCGAGGAGTCGCCGGGCGACGAGGTATAGATCGGCACGGCGTGCTCGTGCGCGGCTGCAAGGAGCGACTTGCGGGTGAGCCCGAGCGCCCGCTCGCGCTCGGCGACGTAGCGCCCCACCTTGTGGTGGAACTCCGCCGTGCCCATCTCCTGCTGGAACTCGGGCTGGCGGATGATCTCCCGGTAGAACGCGTCGGTCTGCAGCAGCACGTCGTAGTCGAAGAAGATGTCGTAGATCCGCACCACGCCTTCGCGGCGCAGCTCGACGTCGCTCACCGTCGGGCTCCCCTGGTGCATGGAGAGGCCGATCGCGTAGTGCGTGTCGTGGTAGAGGTTCGCGCCCGTCGAGACGATCCAGTCGACGAAGCCGGCCTCGATCAGCGGCACGAGCGCCGAGGTCGCGAGCCCGGCGGGCGTGAGCGCGCCGGTCAGGCTCAAGCCGATCGTCACGTCGGGCTCGAGCATGCGCCGCACGAAGAGCTGACACGCCTCGCGCAGGCGACCCGCGTTGTAGGAGAGGAAGCAGCGGTCGATCAGGTCCCGCACCGAGATGTCCGGTCCGATCGGCAGCGGCTCGATCTTCGGCAGCCGTGACAGCTTCTTCGACGCGCCCACGAGAAGGTCGGTACTCGTCGCCCGGAGGCGTCGCAAGCACCTGGGGGCCACTCTGCGTGCGCGCCGTGCACGCGTCGTCCGCAGACATGCTTGACCCTCGGGGACGGCGACCATAGAAGGCCGCATCACCTCTCGGAAGGTCATCTTGGCGCTCGCGAGCGGGGCGGGGCTCGGCTACGTGCCGTACGCGTCCGGCACTTTCGGCAGCCTGCTCGGGGTCGTGCTCTACGTCGCGCTGTGGCAGGCGGGCATGTCGACCGCCGCGATGGCCGTCGTGCTCGTGCTCGCGACGGGCGCTGCGATCTGGCTCGCCGGGCTCGCGGAGGAGCTGCTCCAGGACCATGATAGCGGCAAGATCGTGCTCGACGAGGTCGTCGGCATGGCGATCGCGCTCGTCGGCTTCGCCCCGACGGTGGGCAACGTGGTCGCGATCTTCGTCCTCTTTCGCGTGCTCGACGTGATCAAGCTCTGGCCGGCGAGCTGGATCGACCGGCAGATGCCGGGAGGGCTCGGCGTGGTGCTCGACGACGTCGTGAGCGGGGTCTACGCGAACGTCGTCGCGAACGTGGTCACGAGGTTCTGCCTGTGAGCGTGCTCGAGAAGGTCGTCATCCTCTCGAACGGCGACGAGCTGACGACCGGCAAGATCGCCGACACGAACGCGCAGTGGATCGCGGATCGCTGCGTGTCGCTCGGGCTCGACGTGGTCGCGGTGCTCACCGTCGGCGACTACCCCGAGCGCATCGCCTGGGCCTGGGAGCGGGCCTTCGAGCTCGGCGACCTCGTGATCTCGACCGGCGGGCTGGGCCCGACGGCCGACGACCTCACGACCGAGACGGTGGCGAAGGTGCTGGGCGTCGGGCTGCGCTTCGACGAGCCGTCGGCGGAGAAGGTCCGGAACCTGTTCGCGCGCATGAACCGCCCGATGCCGGAGAACAACCTGCGCCAGGCGCTGATCCCCGAGGGGGCGGTGGTTGTCGAGAACCCGCTCGGCACCGCACCCGGCTACCGGGCGAGCTTCGACCGGCGGATCGCGCCCCCGGGTGACGCGGAGGGCCGCGTCGTGCGGCGCCACCTGGTCGTCCTGCCCGGCGTGCCGCGCGAGATGAAGCCGATGTTCGAGAACACCGTCGAGCCCTGGATTCGCGAGCTCCGCGGCTCGGACACGGCTCTCGCCGTGCGGATCTTTCAGACCTTCGGCATGAGCGAGTCGGCGCTCGACGAGGCGGTGGGCAAGGTGATCCGGCCCGACGAGGCGCGGGTCGGCTTCCGCGCGAGCTTCCCGCAGATCTCGGTGAAGCTCGTCGTGCGCGACGTGCCCGGACGCGCCGCGGAGCGGGTCGAGGCGCTCGCCGCACGGCTGCGCGAGGCGCTCGGCCCGGTGATCTTCGGCGAGGGCGACACGACGATGGAGCAGGCGGTCGGCGCCGCGCTGCGCGCCCGCGGCGCGACGCTCGCGGTCGCCGAGTCGTGCACGGGCGGCCTCATCGGACACAGGATCACCGAGGTGCCCGGCTGCTCGGCCTACTTCCTCGCCGACTACGTGAGCTACGCGAACGCGGTGAAGCGCGACGTGCTCGGCGTGCGCGCCGAGACGCTCGAGCGCTTCGGCGCGGTGAGCGAGGAGACGGCGCGCGAGATGGCGGAGGGCGCGCGCCGGCGCGCCGGCAGCGACGTCGCGATCGCGACCACCGGCATCGCCGGTCCGGACGGCGGCACGCCCGAGCGGCCCGTCGGCACCGTGTGCTTCGCGCTCTCGGCGGACGGCATGCTCGTCTCGCGCCGGCATCAGCTCTGGGGGACGCGCGACTGGGTGAAGCTCCTCACCTCGCAGCTCGCGCTCGACTGGGTTCGACGCTGGGCGCTCGGCCTGCCCGTGCTGGAATCCGGCTTCCGGAGGTGATACGAAGAAAAAGCGAAGTCGGCTGCGACGGGCGGTGGGCCGGGCGCGGCGCGAAATCATGGATCGCAGTCGGAGGATCGACGGAGACGAACGACGCTTCTCGTGGTACGTGCGCCCGCATGGGCCACGGGCGGCGCATCGCCGGGTTGAGGTCAGGAGGACGTGATGGACGCGAATCGTGAGCGGGCGATGGAGCTGGCGATGAGCCAGATCGAGAAGCAGTTCGGCAAGGGCGCGATCATGAAGCTCGGCGCCGATGCCCCGATCCAGGACATCCAGGCGATCTCGACCGGCTCGCTCGCCCTCGACTTGGCGCTCGGCGTCGGCGGCGTGCCGCGCGGGCGGGTGATCGAGATCTACGGCCCCGAGTCGTCGGGCAAGACGACGCTCGCCCTGCAGATCATCGCGGAAGCGCAGAAGGAGGGCGGGGTGTCCGCCTTCATCGACGCCGAGCACGCGCTCGACACCGGCTACGCGCGCAAGCTCGGCGTCAAGCTCGAGGACCTGCTGGTGTCGCAGCCGGACAACGGCGAGCAGGCGCTCGAGATCGCCGAGACGCTGGTGCGCTCGGGCGCGATCGACGTCCTGGTCGTCGACTCCGTCGCGGCGCTGGTGCCGCGCGCCGAGCTCGAGGGCGACATGGGCGACCCGCAGATGGGCCTCCAGGCGCGCCTCATGTCGCAGGCGCTGCGCAAGCTCACCGCGACCATCGCGCGCTCGCGCACGATCGTCATCTTCATCAACCAGATCCGGATGAAGATCGGCGTCATGTTCGGCAACCCGGAGACCACGACCGGCGGCAACGCGCTCAAGTTCTACGCCTCGGTGCGCATGGACATCCGCCGCATCGGCGCGATCAAGCAGGGCGACGAGGTGATCGGCAGCCGCACCAAGGTGAAGATCGTCAAGAACAAGGTCGCGCCGCCGTTCCGCGAGGCCGAGTTCGACATCCTCTACGGGCGCGGCATCTCGCGCGAGGGCGAGATCCTCGACCTCGGCGCGGAGGACGGCATCATCGAGAAGTCCGGCTCGTGGTTCGCCTTCGAGGGCGAGCGCATCGGCCAGGGCCGGGAGAACGCGAAGGAGTTCCTGCGCGAGCACCCGGAGGTCGCGGCGAAGATCGAGGCGAAGATCCGCGAGAAGCACGGCGTTCCGGCGCGCGGCGGCGCCGCCGCCGCCGCCGCGGTGGCAGCGGCTCCGGGCGCTGCGGCGGCGTCCGACGCCGAGAGCAACGGCGGGTCGCGCACCCCGGCCCTGGCGGCCGCCGCGGGCCGCGGCGAGAGCGGGGCGGCCGCGGCTGCTCGACGCAAGTAGGCCCAGCCGGGCACGAGCGGGGGCGAAGGGGGCTTCGCCCCCCGCTCGCGGCAATCGGTCCCCGGCCTCCTCGAGGCTGGGGGCCGTTCAACCAGAATTTGGTTGACACGCCCTTCGGCGCTGCGTAACTGGAAGCTCGCTCGGAGAGCGAGCCGTCACGAGCGGCCGGCCGTTCACCTGTGTGGCAGCGTCGAGAAGGGTGGTCGATCCGTTTGTGCGGCTTCACCCCGATGGTGCGCATCGGGCACCGGAAGGATTTCCGCCATGGATGGATTGACCCCGTTCGGTCGGACCGCCTTCGGCGCCGCGCTGTGGCGCGTCGCGCACCTGCTGGTCGATGGCGAGCCGAAGATTTTCGTTGACACGTTGGCGCAGCGTCTCCTCGGCGTCGCGGACGCGGAGGTGATCCGCGCCAAGGCGGCCTTTCCCGAGAGCAGCGCGGCGTGGGTCGTGCGCTCCCGCTACACGGAGGATCGCCTCGCGGAGCGGCCGCGCGTGGCGTCAAGCAGTACGTCATTCTCGGCGCCGGCCTCGATACGTTCGCGTACCGGGCGAGCGGAGCGCTCGAGCGCATCCGGGTGTTCGAGGTCGATACCTCGGAGTCGCAGGCCTGGAAGCGCCAGCGCCTGGCGGAGGCGGGCATCGCGATCCCGGCGAGCTGCGAGTTCGTGGCCTGCAACTTCGAGAGCCAGTCGCTGGACGACGCGTTCGCTCGCTCGACGTTCGACCCGCGCGAGCCGACCTTCGTCTCGTGGCTCGCGGTGACCATGTACCTCCACCGCGACGCGATCGAGCGGACGCTGCGCTGGATCGCGCGGCTCGGGCCGCACACCGAGCTGGTCCTGACCCACTGCGTGCCCGAGGCGCGAGAGAAACGCGGCGTCCGGTTCGGGCACCACATGGGGGACGATTCGTCTCGCTCTTTTCCGCCGATGACATGCTGCGGCTCTTGCGCGACGCCGGCTTTGCCGAGACGCGACCGTTGACCCGCGACGAGGCGCGCCAAGCGTACTTCACCGGCCGGACGGACGACCTGTCCCCCTCGGACAGCGAGTTTCTGGTCTGGGCGCGGGTGTCGTCGCTCGACCAAGACGGGCCTGAATAGGGCAGGGGACGCCGCTCAAGCCCTTTCGGCGGGGTGCCGAAGGTGTGGTCGGGGGTCCCATGCTCGCGATCGACGACATCCTGCGCACGGCGCTCGACCGGGAGGCATCCGACATCCACCTGAAGGTCGGCGCGCCGCCGTTCTTCCGCCGCTTCGGCCAGCTCGGTGCGGACGACAGCTTTCCGGCGCTCACCGAGGCCGACATGAAGGACCTGATCGCGCAGATGGCCGACGAGAAGCAGCGCCAGCGTCTCGAGCAGGACAGGCAGCTCGACCTCGGCTACGGGAACGAGGTCCTCGGCCGCTTCCGCGTCAACGTCTACCACCAGCGCGGCGAGCTGCGGGTGGCGATGCGCGCCATCCCGCGCAAGATCCGCTCGCTCGAGGAGCTCAAGCTCCCGAAGATCGTGGAGACGCTCGCCAAGGAGTCGCGCGGCCTGATCCTGGTGACCGGCACGACCGGCTCCGGCAAGTCGACGACGCTCGCCTCGATGATCGACCTCCTGAACCAGACCGAGGCGCTGCACATGATCACGATCGAGGACCCGATCGAGTACACGCACGAGGACAAGCTCTCGATCATCAGCCAGCGCGAGGTCGGCGTCGACGTGACGAGCTTCGCCGCGGGCCTGAAGGGAGCGCTGCGTCAGGACCCCGACGTGATCCTGGTCGGCGAGATGCGCGACCTCGAGACCATCGAGACCGCGATCATGTCGGCCGAGACCGGCCACCTGGTCATGAGCACGCTGCACACGCTCGACGCCCCGGAGACCGTGACCCGCGTCATCCAGGCGTTTTCCGACCACCAGCGCGAGCAGATCCGCGTCGTGCTCTCGTCGGTGCTGAAGGGCATCATCAGCCAGCGTCTCGTGCCGCGGGCCGACGGCAACGGCCTCGTGCCGGCGGTCGAGATCATGGTCAACACCGCGCTGGTGCGCGACATCATCAAGGACCCGTCGCGGAGCCCGCGCGAGCTCACCGACGCGATCGCCAAGGGCCACGTGTCCTACGGCACGCAGACCTTCGATCAGTCGCTCATGGGCCTCTACCGCGCGAACCTCATCACCTACGAGGAGGCGCTCCGCCAGGCGACGAACCCCGACGACTTCGCGCTCCAGGTGAGCGGCATCAGCTCGACGTCCGACGCACGCTGGGACAACTTCGACCCGACCTCCGGCACCGACGCCGCGACCTCCGTCCGGCCGGGCGCCCCGGCCGACCGCTCGACGACGCGCCCGGCGCCGCGGCTCGTGAAGAGGTTCTGACGGCGGCAGTCACGACCCCGGAGACGGCTGACGCGGCTCCAGGCGGAGGAACTTGCGCGGCGGGAAGCCGGTCAGGATCCTGAAGAGCAGGGGATGGGCGTGGTCGCGCTGGAGGCGTTCGGCCTCGGCGCCGGTGACCGGAACGGCTCGGTAGTCGGTCGTGGTTCCACCCCTCGTCACCTGCACGTCCGGGTTCGCGAGCGCGCGCTTGTACCAGGAGCGCGGCCAGTGGTTCGCCGACACGTAGAGCTGTCCTCCGTCGTCGATGGGTGACACGACCCGGCTCTCCGCATTGCCGTCCGCGTCGAACGTCGTGATGACGATCGTCGACTCGTTCTGCGGCTGGAAGTATCCCAGCCACGCCTCGAACAGGACGACGATGCCGACGTAGACCAGAACCACGATCCCGACGATCTTCAGAGATCTCACGGTCCCTCCTCCCGGGACGGCGAGCGCTCGCTGGCGCTCCACCGTCACGCGTCGCGCTGCGGTTGCCTGCCCGGCCGGCGTCTCGGCCGCCCGTTCTTCCTTGCTTGCGCTCCGCCCGGCTCGGGGCAAGTGGAAGAAAGGGCTTGCCCGGCCCGCAGCCCTGGGGGTGCCTTCGGAGCACTGCGGCCCTGCGGAATCGCCCGCTCCTCCTGCCTGCGCCATCACCTGCGCCAGACGCTTCGCCGTCCTCGGCGGTCGCCCGATCTCGACAGAGGAAGCTTCTGCCATGAGCAACGCACGAGCAGGCGCACGCCCGTCCATCGTCGTGCTTGCGAGCACGGGAATCCTCGCGCTCGCGCTGCACGCCTTGTCCTTTCTGGCGCCCCGGTTCGCGGGCGCCGCGCCGGCGGCGCCGCGCGGCGACGTCCTGGTCGTGGGCGGCGCGAGCGAGGGCGGCGGGCTGCTGCTCGTCGACCGGCACGACGGAACGCGCACGCTGGTGAGCGACTTCGCCGATCCGCTCAAGGGCCCGCTCGTCGCGAGCGCGTCGGACATCGCCGTGGCGCCGGCAGGCCGCGTGCTCGTCACCGACGCCGGCCTCGGCGACGTCCCCGGCGGGCTCCTCGAGGTCGCGCGCGACGGCAGCAGGCGGCTCCCCAGCGACTTCGCCGATCCGGACCAGGGGCCGGTGGGGTTCCCGGAGCGCCTCGCGGTGACGCCGGCTGGATAGATTTTGGTCTTGATGCGGGGTCCCGAGCGGCGCGGCCTCCTCGTTGGCGTCGAGCGAAGCGGGCGGCGCACGCTGCTGAGCGACTTCCAGGACGAGACCCAGGGGCCGACGCTGATCCCGTCGGACCTCACCGTGCGAGCGGACGGGACGATGTCGTGCTCTCGAACGTCACGAACGGCGACGCGCCGCTCGTCGAGGTCGCCCCAGACGGGACGCGCGCCATCCTCCGCGACCTCTCGAGCGCTTGACGAGGCGCGCCCGATTCCGGCCAAACGGAAGCGCGCATGGCGTCCGGCGAGATCCTCTCCTTCGGCGACTTCCGCGTCGACCCACCGACGGACGCCTGTGGTGCGGCGATCAGCCGGTGACGCTGCCGCCGAAGGTGCTGTCGGTGCTCCACCACCTGGCGGCACGGCCGCAGCCGCTCGTCACCAAGGCCGACCCGTTCGCGAACGTGTGGCCCGACACGGCGGTCGGCGACGCGGTGCTCACCGTGGCGATCGGCGAGATCCGCAAGCTGCTCGGTGACGACCCGCGCGCGCCGCGCTTCATCGAGACCGTGCACCGCCGCGGCTACCGGTTCATCGCGCCGGTCGAGCGCCGGGGCGAGCCGAGCACCGACGAGAGCGCGGTCGCGCGGCCGGGGGCCGCGACGAGACGGCGCGGCGCGACGCCAGGCCCGGCGGCCTGCCCGGCATGGTCGGTCGCGACGAGGAGCTGGAGGCGCTGCACGAGGCGCTCCGCCGCACGCTCGACGGCGAGGCGCAGGTCGTGTTCGTCACGGGCGCGGCGGGGCTCGGCAAGACGACGCTGGTCGACGCGTTCCTCGAGCAGGCGGCGGCGCGGCAGAGCGTCCGCATCGCGAAGGGACAGTGCCTCGAGCACTACGGCTCGGGCGAGGCGTTCCTGCCGGTGTTCGAGGCGCTCGGCAACCTCGTGCAGGAGGTGGCGCTGGACGAGCTCGTGCCGCTCCTGCGTCGCTACGCGTCGTCGTGGCTCGCGCAGATGCCCCGCCTGCTCGACGAGGACGATTTCTCGCTGCTGCTGCGCACCACCGCCGGCGTCGCGCCGGAGCGGCGGCTGCGCGAGATGCTCGACGCGCTCGCCGAGCTCGCGTCGGCGACGCCGCTGCTCCTCGTCCTCGAGGACCTGCACTGGAGCGACTGCTCGACGATCGATCTCATGGCGGCGCTCGCACGGCGACGCAGCAACGCGCGGCTGCTCGTGCTCGGCACGTACCGGCCCGGAGACGTCGCCGCGCAGGGTCATCCGCTCGGCGCGCTCGCACCGGAGCTGCTCGCCCGTCGCCGGTGTCGCGAGCTCTCCCTTCAGCCGCTGCCCGAGTCGGCCGTCGGCTCCTATCTCGCCGACCGCTTTCCCGGACACCGCTTCCCGAGCGAGCTGCCGGCGCTGCTGCACGAGCGGACCGACGGCCACCCGCTGTTCATCGCGCACGTGATCGACGACTGGGTCGAGCGCGGGCAGCTCACGTGCGGGACGGGCGCCTGGCAGGTCGACGGATCGCTCGACGGGCTCCGAGCGAGGTGCCGGCGAGCCTGCGCGCGCTCGTCGAGCGCCACGTCGCGCGCGGCACGACCGACGAGCAGCGTCTCCTCGCCGCGGCGAGCGTCGTCGGCGAGGAGTTCTCGGTGGCGCCGCGCTCGACGCGGATCTGCTGGAGGTCGAGCGACTCTGCGAGGGGCTGGTCGCGCGCGACCTCCTCGAACGCCGCGGCGTCGAGCGTGCGCCGGGCGGTGAGATCGCATCGCGCTACGGCTTCCAGCACGCGATCTACCGCAGCGTGCTCTACGACGGCACGCCGATCGGACGGCGCCAGAGCTGTCATCGCCGGGTCGCGCTTGCGCTCGAGAGGCGCTGCGGCGAGCACGCGGACGAGGCGACGTACACGTGCTTGTCGTTCTTGCCGACCAGCACTGCCATCGGAGCGTCGAGGCCGATCGCCGCGGTGCACGTCACGCCGTCGCCGGTCGCGGAGATGCAGCCTTCGGGCGCCGGTAGCTGCGTGAGCTTGCCGGTCGCCTTGTCACGCGCGAAGACGCCGATCGTGTCCGTGTTCAGGGCAAGCGCGTAGACGAACTTGCCGTCCGGGCTCACCAGCACGTCGGTCGCTGCAAGCGCGCCGTAGGCGTCGGTGCAGCCCGTCGGCTCGCCGCCGAACTCGAGGATGCAGCCGTCCGGCGCCGGAAGCTGGGTGAGCGCGCCGGTCCCGAGGTCGCGATTGAACACCGCGATCCCGCCCCCGGTCCCGACGTAGACGTTCTTGTTGTCCGGGCTCACCGTCGCCGCGAACGGGGAACCGAGACCCAGCCCGTCCTGACACGTGAGGCCGTCGCCGACGTTCGCGACGCAGCCGTACGGAGCGGCGAGCTGGGTCAGGGCGCCCGTCTTCTTGTCGCGCGCGAACACCGCGATCGCGTTGCTGAAGCTCCCGGCGACGTAGAGGCTCTTGCCGTTCGGGCTGACCGCCACGTCTTCCGCCCCGTCGAGGCCGAGGCCGTCGCGGCAGTTGATGCCGTCGCCGCCTCGCTTCGTGCAGGCGTCGGGGCGGGGAAGCTGGCGAGCGAGCCGGCCGGCTGTGCCGACCCCGCCCGTGCCGAGCCGAGGCCGAGGCCCAGCACGACGACGGTCGTCAGGATGCCGCGCGTGCGGCGCTTCGTGGTTTGCAAGTCCATCGCTCTCTCCTTCGGCCCATGGGGCCCGCCGCGGGTCTGCGCGTGTCGCGGCGTGCCCGGCGAGATACGGGCGCCGGGCCGAGGAGTCACAAAGGAGATGCAAACTAGTTCGAAAGTTTCGCCAGGGAGCGGCGGGAGCCGTGCTCTCCGCCCCGCGCGTCCCGCGGATCTTCGGGGTGACACGCGCAGGCGCGGAAGGCGCCGAAATCCTCGGCCTCGGACGTGGTCGGCGGCGCCGTGCAGCGGTACGACATCCCGAGGTCGTCGAAGTAGAAGCAGCCTAAGCCGCCGATGTCGATCTCGGGGGACGTGCAGTCCAGGTCGGTGGCCCGCGGCAGGCCCATCGCCATGAGGACCGCGCTGCACCCCTCCGCGCTGCCGTCGCTGCCGGCGAAGGTCCGCGTCGCCTCGGAGTAGCGCAGCCCGATCGCCGAGTACACGTCGTCGCAGCTCGTGCCGAAGGAAAGGTACCAGCAGCGGCCCGCAACCGCGGCGGAGGGCAGCCTGTCGAACTTCGGGGCAGTCGCGCGACGGGCAGGCGAGCGGCGGCGGCGCGTTGCGGCGACGCAGCGACCGCGCGTCGTTCCGCGCCTGCGTGCCGCCGAGCTCGGCGCAGTAGCGAAGTCCCGCGCGGCCGGGGGCATGGCGAGCTCGACGGTGAGTGCGCCGGTGAAGGGCGTCGTCAGGCGGTCGTCGGTCCGGCAGATCGCCCAGATGCGTCGTGCGTGCAGGGTGACCACGCGGCACCTGCTGCGCGGGTTCGGGTGGCCAGCGTCGTTGCGCCCGAGGTAGCGGTAGCCGCGCGACCCCGGGGGGCTGCCGAGCCCTCGCCAGCCCGATGCGTCGAGCGCATAATCGGCGATGCCGCCCGTGACGCCGCGATCGGAGAAGCGGAGCGTCGCTCCGTGCACGGTCGGGTCGTCGGCGGAGCCCGGGGTGGGCAGCACGAACGGCGCGCGTCCGGGCTGCTGCGTGGAGAGCGCCGACAGCACGACGTACTTGCCGGCCTCGATCACCGCGAGCCTGCTCGCAACGAGCTGGTCGGCGGCGCAGGCCCGCTCCGCGACGAGCGAGCAGACGACGAGCGACGAGAGCACCGCGAGCCGTGTCCGCATTGCACCGCCCTCCTGGCCGAAGCCGTCGACTCTGAAAGCTTCTCCTTCCCTCCGCGCTCTCACGTCAAGCGTTCTTTCGAGCTCGGTGCACCGCCGCGTCGAGGCTCGCGCCGCCGAGCAGGTCGCGAGCCGCCGCACGTGCTCTCGCCGCGAGAGCCGTCTTGCGTCGCGAAAGGTCCTGCTAGATTCGCAAAGGGTTTCCCGACATGCGCTACCTCGCCCTCGCCACCGACTACGACGGGACGCTCGCGACCGCGGGCACGGTCCCACGTTCGACGATCGAGGCGCTCGAGCGCCTCCGCACCTCGGGCCGCCGTGCGATCATCGTGACCGGGCGCCGCCTCGAGGACCTGCGGGAGGCCTGCCCGAACCTCGAGCTCTTCGCGTGCGTCGTCGCGGAGAACGGCGCGGTGCTCTACTGGCCCGAGACGCGCCAGGTCGAGACGCTCGCGCCGCCCGTCCCCGATGCCTTCGCGGAGGCGCTCGCCGAGCGCGGCGTCCCGTTCGACCGCGGGCGCGTCCTCCTCGCGACGAACCACCCGCACGAGGTGGACGCGATCCAGGTGGTGCACGCGCTCTCGCTCGAGCTGCACATCATCTTCAACGGAGATGCCGTGATGGTGCTGCCGCCCGGCGTGAACAAGGGCTCGGGCCTGCGCGCCGCGCTCTACCGCATGGGCCTCTCGCCGCACGAGGTGGTCGCCGTGGGCGACTCGGCGAACGACCACTCGCTGTTCGAGGTCTGCGAGTGCGCGGTCGCGGTGGCGAACGCGGTGCCCGCGGTGCGCGACGCCGCGCACTTCGCCACCGCCTCGGCGAACGGGCAGGGCGTCGTCGAGCTCATCGACGAGCTCGTGCAGACCGACCTCGCCGGGAGGATCGTGCACGGGCGCATCCTGATCGGGCTGCGCGACGACGGCAGCGAGATCGAGCTCGCCGCCTACGGGCAGAACCTGCTGGTCGCCGGCCCCTCGGGCGCCGGCAAGTCGACGTTCGCGACCGGGGTGATCGAGCGCCTCATCGAGCAGTCCTACCAGGTCTGCATCATCGACCCCGAGGGCGACTACTCGACGCTCGACGAGATCGTGACCCTCGGCAGCCGGCTGCGCGTGCCGCACGTCTCGGAGATCCTCGGTGTGCTCTCCGAGCCGACGACCAACGTGGTGATCAACCTGCTCGGGGTCCCGCTCGACGAGCGGCCCGCGTTCTTCCGCGAGCTCATGCCGGCGCTGCTCGGCATGCGGGCTCGCTGCGGCCGGCCGCACTGGGTCGTCATCGACGAGGTGCACCACCTGCTTCCCGCCGGCTGGGGGCTCGCGTCGAACCTGCTGCCGCGGCGCATCGGCGAGGGGATGCTGGTGACGGTGCGTCCGGCGCAGGTCGCGCGGCCGGTCCTCGAGCTGGTCGACGTCGCGGTCGCGGTTGGACCGTCGCCGGACGACACGCTCGCCGAGCTCGCGGCTGCGCTCGGCAGGCCCGCGGCAGCCGAGTCGGGTGCGCGCGTCGGGCGCGGGCACGTCCTGGTGTGGAACCTTCGCTCGGAGGAGCCGCCGCTTCGCGCCCGGGTCGTGCCCGCGCGCGCCGAGCGTCTGCGGCACATGCGCAAGTACGCGGAGGGCAACCTCGGTCCGAACAGCTTCGTGTTCCGCGGCCCCGACGGACGCCTCGCGCTGCGCGCGACCAACCTCGTCGTGTTCTGCCAGCTTGCCGACGGCGTCGACAACGACACGTGGCTCTACCACCTGCGCGGCGGCCACTTCTCGGAGTGGCTGCGCACGACGATCAAGGACCCCGACCTGGCGCGCGAGGTCGCCGCCATCGAGGCGGAGGCGACGCAGCTCTCCCCGCGCGAGAGCCGCCGCCTGGTCTGCGACGCGATCGAGCGTCGCTACACGCTGCCCGCCTGAGCGCCAGGCCCGAGCGCCAGGAAGGTGCGCTGCTTCGAAAAACTTACACTATAAGTGCGAATTGTTCAAGTCCTGCCGTGCGCGGGTCGAAAGAACGAAGGGACGGCCCGCCTCGGCAGAGCGAGGCCGCCCAGCAGAAGAACGCGAAGGAGGATTGTTCGTGCTCCAGCGATTCGAGAGCGCCGTCAGCCGACTGGTTCTTGCCGTCCTCGTGCTCTGTGGGTCCCCACCGCTCGCCGCTCGTGCCGCCGACGGCAGCAGCACGAGCTGCGCCCAGCAGAAGCTGCGCGCGGCGGGAGCATACGCGGAATGCTTGCTCCTGAGCGAGGCGAGAGCCTTGCGCGACGGGACCACACCCGACTACTCGTCCTGCGACCGGCTCCTCGAGCGTCGCTTCGCCCGCACCGAGCGTGGCGCCGCGTGCGCCGACGCGGGCAACCTGGAAGATGTCAAGCAATGGATCGGATCCTGTACGGTCGCGGGCGGCGTAAGCCGGCGCCCCTCCGAGCCGACGGATGATCTGCTGCTCGCCGCGCCGGCGGCGGCCTGCGTGGGGCCGATCCGCAAGGTCGGCAGGCTGCTGCCCGGCGAGCGGCTGCCGTGCAGCGGCGGCAGCGCCGCCAGCGCGGGGCGGCTCGGGGCGCTCGTGATCACCTTCGGCGCGAAGGGGGACGTCGTGCCCGTCGCCGAGGCGGTCGAGGCGCAGCTCGTCGCCTGGCTCGAGCAGCACGGGATCCCGGCGGCATCGCAGCTCGCCCGCGTCGGGTGCCCGACCGGCGCGACGCTCGACGGGCAGACGAAAGCCTGCTTCGACGTGCGCGTCTACGTGCCGTTCGTCCCCGAGCGCGTGGTCTCCACCTTCGAGGGCATGTACCACACGCAGAGCCTGGTGCGCGGGCTCGAGCTCCACGACGATCTCGGCGAGCAGCTGAGCTTCGTCGAGGGCAAAGGGCTCGCCTGGGGCAAAGCCGGGGCGCTGCTGATCGCGCTGCGCAAGAGCCTCGAGCTGCCGGCCGACGCGCCTTCCGACGCGCTCCCGGCGGTGACCAGCGTCGCGGCGACGGCCACGACCGCCGCATCCGAGACGGTGACCGTCGACACGCTGCTCTGGACCTCGTCGACGCACGTCACCACGAAGGAGTCCGGCTACGAGCACCGGGTCCTCGCCCCCGGCTTCAACGGCAGCGACGGCAGCACCGGTACGTGGGTGCTCGTCGGCCTCGGTGCGCGCGTCAAGAACGGCGACCTCAAGTGCCTGCGTGGCAAGTTCCGCGACCTCGCGACCGGCGCCACGCGGATCATCGACTCCGGCGATTGCAGCAGCATGGAGAGGTACGTCGAGCTCCAGCCGCCGTACGTCGCGACCGGGGTCGAGATGAAGGTCAGCGACAACAACGTGAAGGGCATCGGCCTCGGCTACGGCACGCCGAGCTACACCGTCGACCCGCTCGCGCCCGATTTCCTCCTCGTCTCGCCGAACGCGTGGGTGTTCGACGGCACGTCGAGCGGTACGTACGCGCCCGACCCGTCGTGGATCGACGCGGGCTGGGAGTACGCCGTGGTCGGCGTCGAGGCGCGGGCTACGGAAAGCAACGTCTCCGGCCTGACGGTCTACCTCGGGCGCATCGCGACCGAGCCGGCCGAGCCGACGGATCGCTGGAACGACTACACCGTCGAGGAGATCGAGGCGGCGCTCGTCGATGCGATCAACCAGGTCTACGACGTCGCGGCCGAGACGGTGACCTTCGAGGCCGTGCCGAGCTGTCCGGCGACCATCCCGTCGATCGAGCTCTGCGGCTACCTCTCGGCGAAGGGCTCGTACTCGACGAGCGAGATGGACCCCGTTTGCAAGGACACTTGCGACGCCGTGTACGAGAGCTGCAAGGTGACCCTCGACCTGTGCGAGGCCGCGTGCTGCTACGGCTGCGTCTGGGGCAAGACCTGCTCCTGCAACTACAAGTGCACCGACGAGCGCGACGATTGCTACGACGGCTGCACGTCGATCTTCACCGGCTCCGCCGAGGTCGACGTCAAGCGGGTCAAGGGGCTCGAGAAGCTCAAGTTCACCGACGCGTCGATCCCGTTTCTGGTCGACGGCAGCTCGATCGCCGTGGAGGTCAAGGCGGAGGTGTCGAAGCTCGAGGCCCCGACCTACTGGCGGCTCTGCCAGTCGGGCATCTGCGTCTCCGACACGACGCCGATCGAGAGCGACAAGATGAAGGCGAGGGCGACGGGCCTCATCACTGCCAAGGCGTGCCCGTCGGGACCGCCGGCGCTCTACTTCCAGATCGAGGACGTGCGGGTCGAGATCAGCGACTGGGGCATCGAGGACTTCGTCGACGACGTCGTCGGCGTCGCCCAGAGCTCGCTCGACTGGCTCGCCGAGAACATCAGCGACATCTTCGAGTACGATCTCGAGGACGAGTACGAGTCGGTGCAGAAGGAGCTCGAGGACATCCTCGAGGTCGAGCTCAACGGCTTGCTCGTCAGCACGCCGATCGTGCCGTGTAGCTGACGACCTCAGCGGTCAGGGCGTGACGACCGGGAAGTTGGTGTCGATCGGGTCGATCATCCCGACCAGCGCCGGATAGGCGTCCGCGTCGCCCTCGGTGACGATGTCCCCCGAGGCGGTGCGGACGCCGACCGGGACGCGCGCGAAGAGCGTCATCAGCATGTCGATGCGCTTCATGCGCACGGTCGGCGCCGCCGGGTCCTCGACGCCCTGCTCGTGCACGAGGACGCCGTTCTCGACCGTCAGCAGGTGGTGCTCGTCGAGGTCGGTCAGGACGAGGTTCAGGCGCAGCGGCCTTTCGAGCGCCCGCTCGGGGTCGAGGCGGACCGCGGCGAAGTCGAGCAGCATGCTCGTCGGCGTCGCCTCGAGCACGTCCGGGCTCACGTTCGGCTGAGGGAGCTGCACGACGCCGGTGCGGAGCTCCTGCGCACCCGTCAAGTAGATGTTGCGCCAGGTGCCGGCCTCCGCCTGGTAGGCGAGCTGGGTGTAGACGTCGGCGAGCGCCTCGCGCGCCGCGCGGTCCTCCGGGTCGGCGAACACGGCGTGGTTCAGGAGCATCGCGGCCCAGCGGTGGTCGCCTTCCTCGGCCGCGCGCCGCGCCCGCACGCGGACCGCCTCTGCGCCGCCCATCGCCTCGACGTAGCGCTTCGCCGCCGGCTCGGGCGGCAGCGGATGCAGGTTCGCGGGGTTCGCGTCGTACCAGCCCATGTAGCGCTGGTAGATCGCCTTCGCGTTGTGGTTCATCGTCCCGTAGTAGCCGCGGTTGAACCACTGGCTCGAGAGAGCCTCGGGCAGCTCAAGCACCTCGGCGATCTCGACCCCGGTGAGGCCCGCGTTCATGAGACGCACCGCCTGGTCGTGGAGGAACTTGTACGCGTCGCGCTGCGAGCGGAGAAGCCCGAGGATCTGCTCCCGCCCGAAGCGCGGGAGGCCGTGCGCCGTGAACATCACGTCGCTCTCGTCGCCGTAGAGGCGGATCGACTCCGTCAGGTAGTCGGCCCACGCCTTCGCGTCGCGCACCAGCGCCCCGCGGGCCGGCAGGAGGTTGTGCATCGTCGGGCTCGCGTTCTCCGCCATGAACAGCGCCCGCTGGTCGGGGAAGTGGACGTTCATCTCGGCCGGCGCCTCGGTGCCCGGCGTGAGCTGGAAGACCATGCGGACGTTCCCGACCACGATCTCCTGCCCGGTCTCGGTGATGACGTCGGTCGGCGGCAGCATCGAGATGGTGCCGCGCGACACGCCCGGTCCGAGCCCCGAGGTGACCTCGCCGCCCGGGCCGCGCGGCAGCGTGAAGCCGAACTGGAAGCGCGCCCGGCGCGCCGTCGCCGGACCGGCGATCATGTTCTCCGACACCGCGTGCTCGAGGAAGCCCTCCGGGACGATGATCTTGACGCGCCCCGCGTCGACGTCCTCGCGCGACGTCACCCCGGCGACGCCGCCGTAGTGGTCGACGTGGCTGTGCGAGTGGACGACCGCGAGCACGGGCTTCTCGCCGAGGTGCTCGGTGACGAGGTCGAGCGCCGCGCGCGCCACCTCGGTCGAGGTGAGCGGGTCAAGGACGATCCACCCCTCGCCCGCGTCGATGAAGCTGACCGTCGAGATGTCGAAGCCGCGCACCTGGTAGATCCGCTCGGCGACCTCGTAGAGCCCGTGCTTGGTCAGGAGCTGCGCCTGGCGCCAGAGGCTCGGGTTCACGGTGTCGGGCGCCGGGCCCTCGAGGAAGCGGTAGGACGAGAGGTCGAAGACCACGTCGCCCCGGGCGTTGCGGATCAGCGGGTCGGTGCGCGTGGCAATGAAGCCGCGCTCGGCGAGCTCGAAGTCCGTGCCCGCGTCCTGCTCGACCATCTGCCGGACCTGCGCGAGCGCGCGCCGCGACGCCTCGGAGGTCGCGACCTCCTTCGCCTCGGGCAGCTTCGGTGTGCCCATGAGAAGCGGCGCGAGCACGCCGCCGAAGGCCCACAGCCCTGCGGCGAAGAGGCCGCTCGCGAGCAGCACGCCGGCGATCAAGCCGAGCAGAAAGCGTCCACGTCTTCCCTGCATGGTTCCCCCGCTGTGCGCCGCGCAGGTTTCGCGCGGCGTGCACCCGCGCGCGCCGGCGCCCCGCCAGCCGGCGCATGATATGGACCCCCGGTGCACCGCGACAACCCCGGGAACGCGCGACCCGAGACACCGCGCACGGCGGCGGAGCGCGCGCTTGCGTCGGCGCTGCGCATGCTCGCCCGCCAGCCGTGGAGCCGCGCCGAGCTCGAGAGCGCGCTCGCCCGGCGCGGGTACGGCGCGGACGCGATCGCCGCGGCGCTCGCCCGCCTCGAGCAGGGCGGCTACCTCGACGACGCGCAGGTCGCGGACGCCGTCGCACGCGGCGCGGAGCGCCGGCAGCTCGGCAGCTGGCGCGTGGA
>FWPU01006412.1_pt1 | contig 23569 bp, 16 predicted proteins | sample 2228361 | NCBI WGS metagenome assembly FWPU01 (sample SAMEA103939777, study PRJEB20133) | metagenome
CGCCGCCCGAAATGCCCTACAAGACGCTGCCCCCCGCTCTCCTCTGGCACGGGAGAGCACGGCAGGAGGTGAGAGGGGTCCAATCGCAAAAAGCAAAAATCCAACCTGACGGAGTACCAGGTTCTCTTGCTGAGGACATGTTCTATGTGGAAGCGACCATCTCTCGACACGCGATTCCAGATTGACTACGACTGGTGGCGAGCCAGCGGCAAAGATATCCGGGTAGCAGTACGCAGCCAGCTCTGCCCGGACTGTCAGGCTCGCTATCCCGACCATCGCAACACCGAGGCAGTGGATTGGGTAGACCCCGAAACCGCCGAGGTGGTGCGGGCCGATGCGTTGCTCCAGTCGTTGCGCAGCGATTGCGCGCGCAAGCCGGAGTTCATCAGCCGCAACAACACCCTGGTGACCAACATCTTCCGCATCTTTCTGCGGGATGGAAACCAGCCGCTCACGCCGCGGCAGTTGCAGGAACAACTCCCCTGGACCAGCGCCGAGGCCATCCTGCGCACCCTGACGGCCGGCCCCGTCTACCTGGGCATCCGACCGGCAAGCCTGCTGGACTGACCAAACTATGTCCTGGCGTAGTTGACAACTTGCGCCAAATCAGTGCGCATCGCCCCCGCGGCGCTGGCCTTGCTTGACGACTTCCGTGCCCTGGGCCACCAAATGGAATGTGGTGACCGCCAGGACAGAACCCAGGCGGGTCACCGTACTCGTCCCTGGATGTGGTGCCAGCCGTGCGCCTGGCCGGGCTTGAGCGTAAAGCGGCTCAGTTTGAGGCGCCGCTGGCCCCGGCGATAGATGGCAAAGCAGCCTTTGATGCGAACGGCGTCTGCCTCCACCTTCCATCCCCGTCCCTAATAAAAAACGGGGATGGAGGGTATCTCGGGCGGCTTTGCCGCCCGCCCGTCACCCCCTCACCCTTCACATCCCCTTGCCCCCGCAAAGCGGGTGAAAGGGGACAAGGGGGATAGAGGGCCTGAGTAGTTAACATTCAACCCCCCAAACCTCGACGGCGCTCAACCGATTAAGGCGTTCCAGGAGGTGTCGCCGATGCATTTCCTGCACGCGCTGATCCGCATCTTCGCGATCATGCGCAAAGAGTTCATCCACATCCGCCGCGATCCGCGCACGCTGTTCATCGTGATCTTCATGCCCATCTTTCAGTTGATCATCTTCGGCTACGCGGTCACCAGCGACGTGAAGCACTTGCCGCTGGCCGTGTTCGATCAGGATCGCACGGCCGCCAGCCGCGCACTCATCGAGGCCTACCGGAATTCCGGCTATTTCGACATCGCCTATCATGTGAACACACACACCGAAATCGCTTACCTGGTTGACGCCGGTCTGGCGCGTGCGGGCCTGACGATTCCGCCTGGCTACGGCAGCCGTCTGGCCCGCCGGGAGCAGGCCGAAGTCAGCTTCGTCATTGACGGGTCTGATCCGACAATCGCCAACACAGCGCTGGCGTCGGCCTCGGCCATCGGCCAGGCGCATGGCGCCGCGTTGCTGCAGACGGCCCTGCGCCGTGGTGGCACCCTGCCCGGCCTGCTCCCCGGAGTCGAGGTGCGCACGCGCGTCTGGTACAATCCCAACATGCGCAGCGCAAATTACATGGTGCCAGCGCTGATCGGCCTCATCCTGCAGACCCTCACCGCACTGCTCACCGCCGTGGCCATCGTGCGCGAACGCGAACACGGCACGCTGGAAAGCCTGATCGTGACGCCGATCCGCTCGGTCGAACTGGTGCTGGGCAAGATCGTCCCCTACGTTGTGCTGGCGTTCATGGATACGATCCTGATCCTCGTTGTCGGTACCTACTGGTTTCACGTGCCGATCAACGGGAGCGTTGGGCTGCTGCTGGCGCTGGCCGCGCTGTTTCTGATGAGTTCGCTGGGGATCGGACTGCTGGTCTCCTCGGCCGCGCGCACGCAGCAAGAGGCGATGATGATGGCTTTCTTCACCATCCTGCCATCCGTCTTCCTGTCCGGCTTCATGTTCCCCATTGCATCCATGCCGCCGGTCCTGCAATGGCTCAGCAAGGTGATCCCCCTCACCTATTTCCTGGTAATTGACCGCGGCATCGTGTTGAAGGGCAACAGCATGGACATCCTGCTGCCTCAGGTGGCCATGCTGACCGTTCTGGGCACCATCATCCTGCTGCTGGCCGTCTTGCGCTTCCGCAAACGGCTGGAATGAAGCAGGTCGCGCCTGCTGAGCCGCTGGGCCGCGGCGGACAGGCCACAGGACACGCGCATGACAGACCCATCCATCGTCATCGAAGCCGACCGCTTGAGTCGGCGTTTCGGCCAGATCGTCGCCGTGAACGAACTGAGCCTGACCGTGGCGCGCGGCGAGATCTTCGGCCTGATCGGTCCTGATGGCGCAGGCAAGACGACCACGCTGCGCCTGCTGGCTGCAGTGATGCCGCCCACCGGCGGTCAGGCACGCGTGCTCGGCTTCGACACCCGACGCCAGGCCGAGCGCATCCGCCAGGCCATCGGCTACATGCCGCAGAGATTCAGCCTCTACGGCGATCTGACCGTCGTCGAGAACCTGAATTTCTTCGCCGACCTATTCAACGTGCGCGGTATGCGCAGGCGTGATCGCATCGAGCAGCTGCTGGCCTTCGCCCGCCTGACCGAATTCACCGGCCGTCGCGCGGCCGCACTCTCCGGCGGCATGCAAAAGAAGCTGGCCCTGGCCTGCGCGCTGATCCACGCGCCGCAGGTGATCCTCCTGGACGAGCCTACCACCGGCGTGGACCCGATCAGTCGCCGGGAGTTCTGGGATATCCTGAGCAGCCTGCATGTGCAGGGCGCGACCATCATTGTCAGCACGCCGTACATGGATGAAGCCGAGCGATGCAGCCGGGTGGGCCTGATGTATCAGGGGCGGATCGCCGAGTGCGATACGCCCGATGGCCTGCGCCGCTTGACGCCAGGCGAGCTCCTGGCTGTCTGGACGCCGCAGGTCATGCGGGCCCGGTCTGTTGCTGCTGCACTGCCCGACGTGTTGGAGGTGCAGACCTACGGCGACCTGCTGCACGTCTTCGTGCCCGACGCCGCCACGGCCGCGCCGCAACTGGCGCAGGCGTTGGCAGCCGCAGGCGTGCCGGTCACCGACATCAAGCGCACGCAGCCGCGCGTGGAAGAGGCGTTCATCTCGTTGATTGCCGGCCGTCGGCGCGCCCCGGCATGACAGGTAGCCGAGGGGATCCTGCGGGCGGAGAGACCCCACCTCTGCGGCGCCCCGTTTGCCTGTAGGGGCGAGGTCTTTTCGCGCGCACTTTCGATTCTGGTGCATTTCTGTGAGGTCCTGAAGCCACATGGATGCCGTCGTCGTCGAAAACCTGACCAAACGTTTCGATCGTTTCGTTGCCGTGGACCATATCAACTTACGCGTGCCGGCCGGCGCGATCTTCGGCTTTCTCGGCCCCAACGGTTCCGGCAAGACGACCACGATCCGCATGTTGCTGGGCCTGTTGCAGCCGAGCGAGGGCCGCGCGACCATTCTCGGTTTCGATTGTGCGACCGAGGCCGAAGCGATCCGCCGTCGCGCCGGCTACATGTCGCAGCGCTTCAGCCTCTACGATGAGCTGACCGTCATGGAAAACCTGAGTTTCTACGGCCACACCTACGGTGTCATAGGCAAACGGCTGGTCGAGCGCAAACGCTTCATCCTGGAGCTGGCCGGCCTGACAGGCCGCGAGAAGGAGCTGACCCGCAACCTCTCCGGCGGCTGGAAGCAGCGCCTGGCCCTGGGCGTGGCGATCCTCCACGAGCCGCAGATCCTCTTTCTGGACGAGCCGACCGCGGGCGTGGATCCGGTCTCGCGACGTCAATTCTGGGAGCTGCTCTACACACAGGCCGCGGCCGGCGTCACCGTGTTCGTCACCACCCACTACATGGACGAGGCTGAACAATGTCAGGCGCTGGCCTTCATCCATCGCGGCAAGATCGTCGCCCAGGGCAGCCCGGCCGAGATCAAAGCGCAACAGATGCGAGGTCAGGTGCTCGAAATTGCATGTCGGCCGACCGCGGTCGCCCTGCCTGTTCTGAAGGCCCTCGGCTGCTTCGAGGAGGTGGCGCTTTACGGCGCGCGCATCCACGCCGTCGCCGAGCATGCCGCCGCGCTGATGCCCCGCATCGAGGCCGCCCTGACCGCGGCCGGCGTTGCCGTGCAGGAGATCATGCCCATCCCGCCATCGCTGGAGGATGTGTTCATTTCACGGATACGATAGCCCCATGAGACGCCATCAACCAATTCTTGCCAGCCTCTTGCTCTCCGTCGCCACCTGCCTGGCCGCATGCAGCGCGATTGGGTCCGAACCGTTTGGCCGTTTGCCGCGGGCACTTGAGGCCGGGCTGGACGCGATGCGCGGCCGGCCGTCCCTGGGCGTACCAACCGCACCGACCGTCCTTGTGGCCTCCGGGATGATCGAAGCGCCCACTCTGGCGGTCGGCAGCCCGCTCGGCGGCCGCATCCGACGGCTGGCCATCGCCGAGGGCCAGCCGGTACGGCCCGGCGACCTGATCGCTGAGCTGGACACCGCCCTGCTCGATGCGGAGATCGGCCAGGCCGAGGCCGCTCTGGCCGCGGCCCGGGCTCAGGTCGCCTTGCTGCAGGCCGGCGCGCGGCCGGCCGATCTCGACGTGGCGCGTGCAGCCATCCGCCGGGCCGAGGCAGCCAGCGCGGCCGCGTACATCGCCTGGCAGGATGCGCAGGCGCTGCTCGCCGCCGCCTCAGACCTGGATGTGCGCATCGCCAGCGCCGCGGCAGCCGTGGCTGTGGCCGAAGAACAGGTGCGCGCAGCCCAGGCCGCCGCCGCTGCTGCCGACCTGGAGATGCAACTTTGGGGACGGACGGTGAAATCGCTGGAGGAGGGCTTCAACATCGCGTTGCCGCCAGCGTTGGGCGGCGGCACGCGCCACGTTGAGGCGCCGACCGAGAAACTCGGTGAGGCCCGGCTGCAGTGGAACCTGGCCAGCCAGCGCACCTGGGAGGCCTATGCCCGGGCGGAAACGGCTCAGGCCGGACTGATTGCCGCGCGCCAGACACTGGCCGATCTGCGCAGCCAGAAGGCCGACCCGGTGGCGTTGCGCGCGCAGGTCGAATCCGCCCGTGCAGCCCACGAGGTCGCCGAGGCCGCAGTCGGCGTGGCGCGCGCCGATCTGGCCGTGTTGGAGGCCGGCGTGCCGGCCGAACAGGTGGCAGCGGCTCAGGCACTGGCCGAACGTGCTGCAGCCAGTCTGGCCGCGCTACAAGCCAGGCGCCAGCAGGCCGAGGTGCGGGCGTCGGAAGCGGGTGTCGTGTCGTCCATCATCCTGCACGAAGGCGAGGTCGCTGCGCCCGGCGGCGCGATCGTCCATCTGTTGCGCCCCAACGAGGCCACTCTGACCGTTTATGTGCCGGCCCCAGAGCTCGGCCGTGTGGCGATCGGAGAGCGGGTGACGGTGTGGGTGGATTCCTTCCCCGCGCGCGCGTTCACCGGCGTGGTCAGCCGCATCGCGGAGCGGGCCGCTTTCACGCCGAAAAACGTGCAGACCCGCGAGGAGCGGGCCGAGACCGTCTTTCCGGTGAAGATCACCCTGGACAACGCCGAGGGGCTGCTCAAACCGGGAATGCCGGCCGATGCGTGGTTCGATGCAGGGGCTGGCGCCATCACGACCACGGCCGACAGCCTGGCCCTCCCCGCTTGGCGCAGCGGGACATTGTCGCCAACACAGCCCATCTCTGCGTTCAGCTTTGCCGGGGCCGTCGAGGCGACCGAGGTGACAATAGCGGCCGAGATCGGCGGCCGGGTGGTGCGTGTCACCGTGGCCGAGGGGGAAGGCGTCCAGGCCGGGCAGGTGGTCGCGGAACTCGACACCGGCGAATGGCAGGCGCGGCATGACGAGGCCGTGGCAGCCGTGGCGGCCGCACGCGCCGAGCTGGCCCGGCTGCTGGCCACGCCGCAGCCGGCTCGTGTGGCCCAGGCCGAGGCACAGGTGGCCCAGGCACGCGCGGCGCTGGCTGCCAGCCAGACCGTGTTGGCGAACGCTCGCGCGTTGCGCGAAAAACCTCAGGAGCTCGATGCGCAGATCCATGCCGGCCAGGCGCAAGTAAAGACGACCGCCGCGCAAATCGAGGTGGCGCGCGCCCAGCTCAAGGCGGCACGCGTGCTGCAAGAAAGCCTGCAACCGAACACCGGCAGTGACCAGGACCGCACCCGCCGCGCGATCTACGATCAAAATGTGGCCGCTGCGGAAGCCCTGGTGCGCAGCGCCGAAGCTGCCCACCAGGGCGCCCAGGCCAGCCTGACCATTTTGCGGCAGATCCGCCAGCAGCCGGTGGCATTGGATGCCGCTGTGCGCAAAGCCGAGGCAGGCGTTGGCCAGGCACAGGCTGCAGTGGCGGTGGCCGAGGCCGCGCTGGCACAGGTCAAGGCGCCGGCTCAGGCCGAAGCCGTGGCTGCAGCGCAAGCGCGGGTGGCGCAGGCAGAGGCCGGGCTGCGGGCTGCGCAGGTGGCGCTCGATAAGCTGATCGTGCGCAGTCCGGTGACAGGGATCATCACAATCCAGGCGATCCGTGCAGGCGAGGTGGCCACGGCCGGCGCGCCGCTTTTCACCGTGACCGATATGCGCCGGGCGAAACTCGTCATCTACGTGCCGACGAGCCAGATCGGCCAGGTGAAGCTGGGGCAGACGGCACGGGTGGCTGTGGACGCGTATCCGGCGCGAACATTCGCCGGGACGGTGGTACGCATCGCCGAGGAGGCCGAGTTCACGCCGAAGAACGTGCAGACGCAGGAGGAGCGCGTGCGGACGGTTTTCGCAGTGGAGCTCAGCCTGCAGGATGAAGCCGGTCTGCTGCGGCCTGGAATGCCCGCGGAGGCAACCTTGCTGCCGTGATTGTGGTGATGAGCGCGGTCGGCCTGACCCGAAAATGGGACGCGGTCGAGCGCGGATCGCCTATGACATGGACGCTGTCCTGGCCGACAGGTCAGGGAGACCGGCCCGAGCGGCGGGATGGCGGGGGGGGAGGCCAGCTTCAGCGTCGGCTGGATTGGCCCTGTCCGGCCAGCCAGGCAGCGATGACCGCGCGATGCCGTTCCTCCAGCTTGGTCAGCGGCCGCCGCGCCCGCAGCAGATCGTTGGCCTGGTTGAAGGTAATGCCGTGCTCGTGCATCAGGTACGCGGCCAGCAGCGTCGCCGAACGGCCCCGGCCCTTTGCGCAGTGGATCAGCGTCACCCGGCCGGCATCCACCTGGGCTTTGATCCAGGCGACCGCATGGGCGATGGTCTCGACGTCGGGCGTCTCGACGTCGGGCACCCAGTAGCGCACGTGCCGGATGCCATGGCGTTCGTAGAACGCTGTATCATCGCTGCGTTCGGCGCGGATGTTGACCACCGCGCCGATCCCGATCTCCAGCAAGCGCTGATAGTCGCGCCGATATGTCGGCGCGCCGCCCAGCCACAGCTGCGGGGTGATCTGGGAGAACCATTCGTGTCCCAACACGCGCTCGTAGACAAAACGGATCAACGGATAGAACTTGTCGAAAATGCGATGAAACAGGCCGAGTTGGGCGTTCGGCGTCGCGGTCGTCGTCATGAAATATCCCCTCACGAGTCGGCGAGCACCAGCCGCATTTCGATCTGTCGCATGGTCACCAGGAAACGCAACGCGGCCAGCACGCGGCTCAGCGGGTCGTCGGCCGGCACGTTGCTGATCGTCAGCGCCTGGCCCCCGTGCTGATGCGCCAGTGCCTGCAGCAGGATCCGTCCCGGCGTCACGATGTCGGTCGTCGGGTCAATCGCCACATCCATCAACGAGAGCGACTCGCCGTGGCCGCTCACCAGGCAATACGCGGCGGCCCGACCATGCCAGTCGAGACGATACCCTTTCAGCCGACCGGCCTCGGCCATGGCGCACAGGGTGGCCGCGCTGCGCTGCCAGACGGCCGGCTGCGTATGCCAGCGATCGAAACAGGTCAGCAAGCTGGCCGGCGCGGCCGGGAGCAGGCGCTCGGCCGGCACAGGCAGCGCGTCGGCTTCGGCCGGCCGGCGCCACATCAACAGCTCGCGCGTCGGCTGAAAGCCGAGTCCGGCATACAGCCGCTGTGCCGGGCCATTTTCGGCGATCACTTCCAGGGTGAGCTCCTCCAGGCCGCCGTGGGCAGCGTTCTCGCAGATACGGCGCATCAGCGCGTGGCCGATCCCCCGACGGCGCTGCGCGGGGATCACGCCGACGCCGCTCACCCAGCCACGACGGCCGCGCACGGCCAGCAGCGCCATGCCGACCGGCTCATCGCCGACCAGCGCCACCACCGACCGCGCCAGGTCAATCGCGTAGAACCGGTCAATCGCCGTCATCTGTTCAGCCGTCAGGTGGAGCGGCACGGGGTAATCCACGTAGGCACTGTTAAGAAGCCGGGCGCGGTCGCCGGCAGAAACCTTCTGGGCAGAGATCAAAGCGCAAACGGACATGGGCTGAACCCGGCGTACATAGACTTCCGACGGCTGGTAGAATGGGCCTCAGGATAGCACAGCCCAGCCCATGCGTCAACAACGCGACCTCGTCGCTGCGCAGATCGTAAGCCAACCCGCTTGGCAGCAGACGGGCAGACAGGCTATAATCCTGCCATGAGCATCGTTTCCGCGACACAGCGTACGGTGACGCTCCGCCTGGCCATTTGGGGGCGGAGCCTGGCGCGCGCGGCGCGGCTGTGGCCCCTGGCCGCCCTCCTCCTCTGGATCGCGCTGGCCATTCCGGCCGATGGATATGGCGGGCCGGCCCGCGTGGACCTTGTGTTGCGTCGGGCCATCGGCGCCGACCGGTTTCAGTTGGTGGGCTGGGAGGTTCAGGCGCTGGCCACCGAGCTGCGCGATCTGATCGTCGCACCGGCTGCCGGACTCAGCCCTGCCGCTCAACGCGATCTCGTTGTGGCTTATTTCGACGCCATCGCGGCGATCGGCCGGCTGCAGGATCAGATCGAGCGCATCTACGCCGATCCCAAACAGAGCAACCCCGCCGCGGCAGCGGCTCCTCTGCAGGCCGAGCTCAACCGGCTGCGCGAGGAGCAGGCTCGTCGCCGGCCCGCCGTCGAGCAGATCCTGAGTGGGCAAGTCACGGCGCTGCTGGCAGATGAGGGGCTGACCATGGCCGGCATCGTGTGGCCGCCGGTCGCCTTTCAGTTTGCCGAGAGCCCCAACTACCTGATCGTTTCCCCGCGACACCGGATCGCCGTCGAGCGAGGCATCTATCTCAACCCGACATTGCCGATCGCCAGGATGGAGCAGATCGAACAGCAGGTCGAAGTCGGCCTCGACGTGAGTGCGCTGGTGGAAGGCACGGGCGGCTTCTCGTCCTATCCGACGATGATCATCGAGTATCCGGGACTGGAGTGGGTCGTCAGCACGATTGCGCACGAGTGGGTGCACACCTATCTGGCGTTCCGGCCGCTGGGCTGGCGTTATTACGATAGCGGCGCCATGCGCACGATCAACGAGACCGTGGCTTCCATCGTGGGCGATGAGATCGGCCGGCGGGTGGTCGAGCGTTTCTATCCGGAGCAGGCTGCGCCGGCCTCCTGGCCGCAGCCGCGTTCGCTGCGACCAGACCCGACGGCGAAGCCCGAGTTCAGCTTCGGCGCGTTCATGCGGGAGACCCGACTGACGGTGGACAGGCTGCTGGCCGCGGGGCAGATCGAGGAGGCCGAAGCGTACATGGAGGCACGACGAAGGGAGCTGGCCGGTCGGGGCTATCTCTTGCGCCGGCTCAACCAGGCCTATTTCGCGTTCCACGGCTCTTATGCGGTCGGCCCGGCCGCCACCGACCCGATCGGCGGCAAGCTGCGTCTGTTGCGCCGCCAGGCAGGCAGCCTGGCCGAGTTCATGCGCATCGTGGCGCGCTTCACGACGGCGGCCGATCTGGACGCGGCGTTACGCTGACCGGCCGGCCGTCGAGAACAGTGGCACAGGACGGCGGGCATGGCATTGCCACGAAATCGCGTTACCGGTGATTGCCCGTGTTGCCGGGGCCGGGCTTTGCCAGCCTGTCGGCCAGGCGACGCCAGGTCAAAAACGCCTGCTGTTGCGGTCGGCCGTTCTCCATATCCATGGCGGCCATGGCCTCGAGATAGGGCGTGATTTTGATGCCGCGCTGCACCAGGCCGATGACGTTCACCTCGTCCCGGCCGGCGCTGATATCGTCCATGATCTGCTGGGCGGCAGGCGCGCCCAGGCGTGCGCCCTGAATGCGGTCGAACGCGGTCGGCACGCCCCCGCGTTGGAGATGGCCAAGAATGCACACGCGCACGTCGAACGCGCCTCGCGCCTCGGCGTCAATGACCCGACGCACGAAGTCGGTGTCGTAGTACGGCGACGATTCCTCGGCGATGATCACGATCCCCAGCTTTTTGCCGCTGTCGAAGCCGCGTCGGAGCATCTCGGTATCGCGCTGCAAATCGTGGAGCGAGATGCCGTCCTCGGGCAGCAGCTCCATCTCCGCGCCGGTGGCGATGCCCGACGTCAGCGCCAGATAGCCGCAGCGCCGGCCCATCACCTCGATGATGTAGACGCGCCGCGCGGCACTGGCAGTGTACTTGATCTTGTCCACCGCGTTGACGATGTTGTTGAGGGCGGTGTCGGCGCCGATGGTGAAATCGGTGGCCGGGAGGTTGTTGCCGATGGTGGCCGGCACGCAGATGATGGGGATGCGTAGCGCCGGATACAAGGCGCGCGCTTCCAGCAGACGGCCCACTTCGCGGTAGGTCTCCAGCCCGCCCACGGCAATCAGGCCGCGAATGTCCCACGCCTGGATGGTGCGGCCGATGTCCGCGATCTCGGATGCGGTCAGCTCGTGGCGCACCGCGCCCAGCTCCGAGCCGCCCAGGCCCATCCAATTCTGCACGTCCATCCAGCCGATCTCGACCAGGTCGCCCTTCGCCAGGCCGCCGAAGCCGTAGCGTGCGCCGATGACGTCCTGCCCGGCATTGCGCGCAATGCGCAGCGCGGTGCGCAGGATCGCGTTCATGCCCGGCGCGTCCGGCCCGCCTGTCAACAGACAGATGCGGCCGCGATCCTTCAGCGCCTCCTTCGGCTCGGCCCGGCTGAGCGTCTTGACGAGGTCGAGCGCGTCCAGAAAGCTGCAGCCGCGTAGCTTCAGCGCCTCCTCGAAATGCCCTTGATCCATCTGCGCGTTCACCTCGTGGCTCTTGGCGACGACCTCGGTCAGGGGGGTGGCACGCGGCTGATTGTCCACCAGCCCGATCATCACCGGGGTGGGATCGGGGCCGGCGATGTAGTTGACCGCAGCCTCACCCAGCCGCGAGGAGAGGACGCGGTCAAACGCGGTGGGCGCACCGCCGCGTTGGACATGACCCAGGACGGTCACGCGGCCTTCGACGCCCATGCGCGTCTTCAGGATCTCGGTGATCGTCTCGGCGCGGATCGGCAGCCCGTCGCTGTGGCGCGCGCCCTCCGCGAAGATGATCAGGTCGTGGCGACGACCGGCCGCGCGGCCACGTTTGAGCGCCTCGACCATGCGATAGTGCCAGCGCGGATCGAGCTCCTCTTCGGGGATCAGAACCCAGTCGGCGCCGGTGGCGAGGGCACTCATCAGGGCCAGATAACCGCAGCGCCGGCCCATCACCTCGACGACAAAGGTACGCTGATGCGAGTCGGCCGTGGAGCTGAGTTTGTCCACCGCTTCGACGATGGTGTTGAGCGCAGTGTCGGCGCCGATGCTCATGTCGGTGCCGTATTGGTCGTTGTCAATCGAGCCGGGCAGCCCGACGATGCGGAACGGTGCCGGGTCCTGCGCCTTTTCCGCCGGAATGGCGCCCTCTGCAGCCAGCGCCTTCAGGTGCTCCGGCCACTCCTGGTACAACAGCAGCGCGCCGGTCAGCGAGCCGTCGCCGCCGATCACCACCATGCCGTCAATGCCGGCCTGCACCAGGTTGCGCGCGGCCTGGCGCCGGCCGGCGGGCGTGCGGAACGCCTCAGAGCGGGCTGTGCCGATGACGGTGCCCCCGCGCTGGAGGATGCCGCCCGCGCTGCGCCAGTTGAACGGCTCGAACTTGTCGCCGCCGTCAATCACTCCCTGCCAGCCTTCGTGGATGCCCACGACCTCGATGCCGATGTCGAGCGCGCAGCGGGCGACTGCGCGAATGGTGGCGTTCATGCCGGGCGCGTCGCCGCCGCTGGTGATGATGCCAATACGCATTGTCGTCCTCCTCCTGGATCACGCTCTGGAAAGCTTGAGGCGCGGTAGCCGCGCCCACAACACGCCGAAATCCTCCCCACGGAACACGCCGAACGCCAGCAGGGCGACGAAGTAGGCCAGGAAGCCCGGGATGAGCGCCAGTAGCGTCGGCACGCCGAGCCGTTCCAGGCCCCAGGTAATGCCGACATTGAGCGCGGTGGCCAGCAGCGGTCCGGCCGCCAGGCGCAGCCAGGGGATGGCCGCGACATGACGGCGCACGGCCCAGGCAAACGGGATGAACAGGGAGAACTCGGCCGGCGTCAGCAGCGCCGCGGATGCGATGTAGCCGAAGCGCGGCACCAGCAACAGGTTGGCGATGCCGGTGAAGAGGACGCCGATCAAAAAAGCGCGCGTGAGGAATCGCTGCTGGTTCACCGAGATCAGCACGTACTGGGTCACCGAGTTCACCCAGCCGATCGGAATGGACCAGATCATGATCTGCAGGGCCAGGGCTGAGTTGGGCAGATAGGCCGCGCCGCCCAGGATGCGAATGAGCGGTGTGGCCAGGAAGGTGAACACAACCGCGATCGGCAGGGCGAAGATGAAGAGCAACTGCGCGGCCAGCCGATAGGCGCGCGCCAGCGCATCCTCCTTGCCCTGGGCGTAGCGGCTCAGCATGGGGAAGATCGCCAGCGTGAAATAGCTGGGGATGACGTTCAGCCCGTCGAGGTATTTCGTGGCGGCCGAGAAGATGCCGACCGCCGCTGCGCCGGCGAACCACTGCAGGATGTACAGGTTGATGCGCCAGAAAACGCTCGCCAGCAGATGGTTGATCATCAGCGGCCCGGATTCGGCCAGCATGTAGCGCTGCAGCGGCCAGTCCCAGGCCCAGCCGCGGCGCAGCCGGCCCAGCGCCCGGCCCACCATGCTCGCCTCAGCCGATAACGGCGCCACCGGCAGGACGGTCTTGCGCAGCACCAGGGAGAGCCAGAGCACCTGCACGATGTTCATCACCAGCGACACGCCGGCCAGGCCGATGAAGCCCCACTCGAGCGGCGGCAGCAGCACCAGCGCGCCGAGCGCCACCTTGGCCACGGCGGTTGCCGCAGCAATGCTGGCCGGATGCTCCATCTGCTCGTAGGCGAAGAAGACAGCGCTGATGGCATCGGCGATGTTGGCGAACAGCAGCGCGGCCACGAACAGGGCGATGGCCTCCAGCGTGCCCGGCGCCAGTTGCCCGCGACTCTGATACGCCAGCACCACCAACGCCATGATCGGCAGGCTGGCCAGCCAGAGCAGGGTGCGCAATCCGAGCACATTGGCCAGATAGCGTCGAGCCTGGCCGCACTCCTTGGCCACGTCGCGGGTGAGCAGTGTGCCGAGGCCGAAGCGGGTGACGATCTCAAACGTGGTGTAGAAGGTGATGGCGAACGCATACGCGCCCTCGCCGGCCGGGCTCAGGATGCGCAGCCGTAGCATGGCGAACGCGAAATCGAGGCCGCGTGTCATCAGTGCCGTGGCCATCTGCACGGCGCTGTTTTTCGCCACGCGCGCCACCTCGCTGCGCTCTCCGCGGTAGAGACGGCCCCATGCCCACCAGCCCGCCAGCAGGAGCAGCGTGATGCCGGCCAGGAAGCTGGCGTACAGCCCCAGGATCGCCGGACGCGGGGAGTAAACGAAGCGCACCGTCCACTGGCCGGCACGCGGCAGATAAACGGCACGGAACGCGCCGTCTGCCCGGTAGATGGACAACTGTTGCTCCACCGCCTCGCCCGTTGCGGTCACCCCTTCGCCTTGGGCGCCGAACGGTCGCAGGTAGGCCTTCCAGCCATCGGCAAAACTGTCGGTCAACACCAGCCAGCCGCGGTCGCTCAGGTTGACGTCCACGAAGATCTCGCGCGGGGTATAGCGGCTAATACGGGCGTCACTCAACTGTGGCGATGCCGGCGCCGGCAGCATCTCGGCGGCAATGCCCTCGACCACAACAACCTGCCGCGCGTCGAGCTGTTGTAGCGCGTCGAGCGCGGCCCGCTGGTCGGCTGCAGCCACGGCCTGAGGCACGATGAACGCGCGCGGGAACGCCCGCCGGTTCTCGAAGACCTTGACCTCGCCGTCGTAGACCAGCCTGTAACTGTCGTTCGGGATGGCATGCGTGGTGACGACATATTTCACGCCGAGCAGGCTGAGCAGTGGATGGTCGAGTGTGGCGAAGTTGGGGCGGTCGCCGAGCCGGACGTAGAGCGCGGCAATCCGGTTGTACAGCAGTTCGCCCTGCGGATGGATCCGCTTCATGTACTCGACGTACTGCCTGGGGATGATCGAGTCGTAGCCGCGCACGTCCTCCAGGCCATAGGTCATGGCCGAGTTGGCGTTCAGCGTCTTCTCGTCCGGCCCGTCGAGGCTGGTCAGCCGCCAGGGCTGCGCCGGATCGCGCTGCGCCTGCAGCCAGGCAATGACCGGCGGCTTGAACTCCAGCAGTGCCCGATCGGTCGCCGGATTGAAGCCATGGCCGAAGAGCCAGAGGTCGGCAATGAGCACGGCGATCGCGGCCAGAGGCCAAAGGCCATGAAAAGATAACCGGCTATCCCCTTTCCTTGTTTCCTTGTTTCCCGCTTCCTTGTCTCGCCGCCTCTGCCCCGCCCACCACAGAACGCCGGCCGTCAGGGTGGCCATGAGGCCGAACTTCGCCAGCACCCCGGCCTCATAACTCCACGCCATGGCTGCATCGGCGAAGCCGTTGGCGCGTGCCAGGTCGGACGAGGCCAGCAAGCGGTCGCCGAGCGCGAGGAACGGGCCCGGTGCGACAATGCTCAGCGCCACGAGGGCCAGGCTGCCGATGCCCGCCATCAGGCTGATGATGCCCAGCATGCCGGCCAGCCGCGGCAGCGTCGGCCACGGGCGACGGCGGACAGGTTCGCCGGTTTCGGTGGGTGTGTGTTGCGCTTCCAGCAGCGCGCTGACTCCAAACCCGGCAAGCGCGGCCATGCTCAGCGTGTAGGGATAGACCCAGCGGAAGGCAGAATGCAGCTGATTATAGCCCGGCAGCAGGTAGAACGGGATCGCGTAGAGGGGTGTGCCGAACGCGAACAGGAGCGCCAGCAGTGCCAGCAGCGCAAAGCCGAGCGCAGTGAAAGCGGGCAGCCCGAAGGTAGAAGCGCCGCGGCGCAGTCGCATGACGAGCGCCGCCACCGTCACGCCGGCCAGCGCCAGGGTCAACAGCCCCAGGTAGTTGGCGCCTTCGACATAATTCTTGACGCCCCAATCAATGGTGTGCAGTGGCTGGCCGAGCGCGTTGCGGGTGACCGGCACCCACGCGAAGCGCCAGATGTCGAAATAGGCGTGGTGGGTGGGATTGCCGAAGAAGTCGGGCAGCAGGAAGGTGATGATCTGGCGGCTCGGCCAGGCCCAGGCGCGCACCTGCTCGAGCGATGCGGCGCCCTCCCGGAAGCTCTGGCGCACCAAATCGTAGAGCGGCGCGATCTGCACCGCGCCCAACGCCAGTCCCAAACCCACCATGATGCCCAGCCAGAGGATCAGCCTGGGCAGTGGCCGCCAGCTGTGCAGATGGCGCCACGCACCGATCAGCCGCCATGCTGCGTAGAGTGCGCTGACGAGCAGCACGTAGTAGGTGATCTCGACATGGCCGGCCAGCGTCTGGACGCCCAAACAGAGCGCGCCGACAATGACATAGGGCACCGGCGAGTAAGCCGTGACGCCTTTCCGCTCCTGTTTGGCGATGATCACCTCGATCATCGCCAGGATGTATGGCAGCCAGGCCGCAGCCGCGATCATCATGGTGAAGTTGACGCTGACGATGTAGAAGCCGGAAAAGGCATACGCGACAGCGGCGATGACCGCGCCGGGCCGGCGTTGGCCCAGCACACGGGCAAAGAGGAACATGCCCACTGCGGCCAATCCGAGCTGCAACGCGGAAAAGACCCCGTAGGCCAGCCAGAGGGGCAGGATATAGAAAAGCAGGCTGAACGGATAGAGCGCAGAATGCTGCCCGGCCGCCAGGAACGGCACACCCGCAAAGATGTAGGGATTCCACAGGATATCGCCGGGCCGACCCGCCGCCAACTGCTCGACGATGAACGTCTTCCACGGCAGGTTCTCCAGCACCAGGTCGCTGATCAGCGGGTTGTAGGGGACGCGAACGCCGAACTCGGCCGCATAGCTCTGCCACGGCTGGTACTGGTACAGGTTATCCGCGGGCAACAAGGTGCGGCCGCCGAACGTCTGGGGCCCAAACCAGAGCAACGGCAGCAGCAGCAATGCCAACGCGAGGGCCAGATCGTATTTTCGCTCCGGTTTCACGCAGATCCTCAGAATGGCCGAAGGCCCAAAAGATGCGCAGAGACCTTTGGGCCTGTCAACGCCTGACTATGCGGCGCGCGCAATGCGGCCCCGATAGCGCCAGCGGATGCGGAGCACGTCCAGAGCGCCCTGGATTTTGACCCGCATGCTCATCTTCGACTTGCCGATGCGCCGGTCCTCGAAATAAATGGGCATCTCACAGACGCGATAGCCGAGCCGCTCGGAAAGGTAGGCCATCTCCACCTGAAACGCGTAGCCGTTGGAGACGACGCGATTGAGGCCGATACCGAGCAACGTGGCCCGGCGCCAGCATTTGAAGCCGGCCGTGATGTCGCGCGCGCTCAGGCCGAGCAAGGCACGCGACCACACCTCGTTGGCCCACCAACTGAGGAAGCGTCGCCACCAACTCCACCGCTCGTCGAGCTGACCGCCCTCGACATAGCGCGAGCCGACCACCACGTCGCATCCGGTGATCAGCGCCAACATCCGCGGGATGAGACTGGGTGGATGCGAGAAGTCGGCATCCATCTGGATGATGTAGTCTGCTCCCATCTCCAGAGCAATGCCGAAGCCTTCGATGTAGGCCCGCCCCAGCCCTTCTTTGCCTGGCCGATGGCGGACATGGACGAAGCCGGGGAAGCGCCGCGCCAGCATCTCGGCGACCGCGCCGGTGCCGTCGGGCGAGTTGTCGTCCACAATGAGCACCGACAAGCCGGAGATGCCCAATGTCAACAGGTCGGCAATCAATCCGGGCAGGTTGTCGGCTTCATTGTAGGTGGGAATCACAATGACGATCCTGGCGCCGTTTTGGGCGCTCATTAGTTCGTTCTGAGGCATAGCAAAGACAATTTTATCACGCTGTGCAGGAAAGGTCAAAGGAGACCCGGCGTATTTGCAGGAGAAGGCTGCCGATCCCTTTCCGCCGCGGAGAGGGATGTTTGCGGAGCAGGGCGTGGATTTGACACCCAAGACGATTGGGAGTATGAATGGGCAGGTTGGCTGATTTGGTGGCCCAAAAACGATTCTGAAGTCAGCCCCGGAAAGGACGCCTATGACTGTTTCGATCCGTCTCGGTTTTGTGCCTTCTTATCGCTTTCAATGGACCCCCTGGACCGCCAGGATGCGGGAAGACAGCTATCGAGCGCTGGCAGCCCTGCCCGGCGTGGAACGGGTAGTAATGCCCCAGCCCGCGGCCGATGGGAAGACGCTTGATGCCGCCGCCGGGCTGACGCCCTTCGGCGCGGTGCACGACCTGGATGAGGCGGAGACGGTCGCCGAGTACTTCCGCCAGCAGGGAGTGGACGGCCTGGTGCTCTGCCCGCTCGATTTCGGCGATGAGCGCTCGGCGGCGAAGGTGGCCGAGAAGCTGGGGGTGCCCGTGCTGCTCTACGCCACGAAGGAGCCGGCCGGTCTGCCCGGCCCGGCCATGGCGCGACAGTCCGACTCCTACTGCGGCAATCTCTCGATGGCCTCGGCGCTCTATCGCCGCAAGATCCCGTTTCACTTCGCCGGTATCTTCTTCCCCGACGAGCCGGAGTTCGCCACGGCCGTCGAGCCGTTCGTGCGCGCCGTGGCGGTCGTCAAAGGGCTGCGGGGCGCCAGGGTCGGCCAGGTGGGCGTGCGGCCGGCCACCTTCGAGACGGTCGGCTACGACGAGCACGCGCTGGCGCTCAAGTTCGGCCAGAACGTGATCTACGCCAACCTGGACGACATCGTGGACATGGCCCGGCGCTATGCCGACGACGACCCGCAGGTGGCCGAGACGATGGCCAGCGTGCGGGCAGAGTTCAAGGAGATCACGGTCGGCACCAGCTATCTCCTGAACGCCGCCCGGCTGGAGCTGGCGCTGACCGAGTTCTGGCGCCGGTCGAAGCTGTCGGCGCTGGCGGTGCAATGCTGGCCCGCCATCCAACGCATGATGGGCATCTCGGTCTGCAACACCTACAGCCGGCTAACCGATCGGGGCATGCTCACCGCGTGCGAGGCGGATGTGCTCGGCGCGGAGGCGATGCTGATCTCGCACCGCGTGGCGCTCGGCGCGAGCGCGCCGCACTTCATTGACTGGACGATCCAGCACCGGGAGAATCCCAACTGGCTGCTGGCCTGGCACTGCGGCAATGCGCCTGCCTCTCTGGCCGCCGACCCCAGCCGAACTGCGCTTCGCTCGCGCAAAGATATGGCCGGCGCGCTCCCCATCCCCGAAACCGATCCCCAGGCCGGCTTGAATCAATTCCAGATCCGGCCCGGCAAAGTCACCCTCTGCCGCCTGGCCGAGTACGACAACCGCTGGAAGCTGCTCATCACCACCGGCGAGATCATCCCGTCGGACGAGACGCTGGCAGGCACCTGGTCGTGGGTCGAGGTGAAGGATCACGGCCGGCTTTATCGCACCCTGGTCGAGGAAGGCTTCGTGCACCACGCCAACATGATCCACGGCGACTGGTCCGCCGCGCTTCTCCAGGCCTGCAAATTCTTGGACATCACCCCGGTCGTCGTCTGACACCCGATTCTGGATGTTTTGACGCATGACGCTTGACTCCTGACGCCTGACGAGTGACACATGACACACCCGATCCGAGTCGTCGGCCTGGGCATGGCCACCCTCGACATCCTGGTGCGCCTGACCGAGCTGCCCACGTGGGAAGAGGGCAGCCGGTTCAGCGCCATTGCCATTGACGGCGGCGGGCCGGTAGCGACCGCCATCGCCGCCGTGGCCCGGCTAGGCGTGCCGGCCGGCTTCATCGGCACCTACGGCAACGATCGCCTGGGCGAGATCAAGCTGCAAACACTGACCGAATGCGGCATTGACGTCAGCCGCATGGTGCGCCGGCCGGCGCCCGAAAACGAGATCGTGCTGGTGTGCGTCCACGAGCAGACCGGCGAGCGGATCTTCACCGGCTCCCGCGTCTTTCAGGATTATCAGCTCGCCGCCGACGAGATAGATCGCGACTACATCCTGGCGGCCGACGTGCTGCACCTGGACGGCTACCACGCCGAGGCCGCGGCGCTGGCCGCGACCTGGATGCGCGCGGCCGGAAAGCCGGTGGTGCTCGACGGCTCGGCCACGCGGCGGCCCATCCCGCCGCACATGGCCGAGCTGGTGCGCCGGGTGAACGTGCTGATCTGCGGCGCCGGCTTCGGCGCCATGCTGACCGGCCGCACCGACCCGTGGGAGATCGGCCGCGCCATCCTCGACATGGGGCCGGACGTGGTCGTCCAGACCGAAGGCAAGGCCGGCAGCTACACGGTCACGCGCGACGCGATGTTCCACACGCCCGCCTTCGACGTGAATGTGGTGGACACCACGGGCGCCGGCGATGTCTTCCACGGCGCCTACATCGTGGGCATGTTGGCCGGCTGGGAGGTGCACCGCATCGTTCAGTTCGCCGCCGCGGTCTCGGCGCTCAAATGCACCGGCCTGGGCGGCCGACGGCCCATCCCAACCTTCGACCAGGTGATCGAGTTTCTGCGGGGGCGGGAATTGGGAGATTGGTAGATTGGGAGATTGGTAAACTGGTAAATTGGTAAACTGGTAAACTGGTAAAAAGGAAGGGATCCTTAATTCATGGCTTTGGTTTCAGTCAAACAGGCATTGCTGGCGGCGCAGGCGGGCGGCTATGCGCTGCCGTTGTTCGACACGTTCGACATGCCCGCCACCGACGGCATGTTCCAGGCGTTCGAGGCCAGGCGGGCGCACGCGTTCATCGGGCTCTACGGCGGCTTCTTCGAGCAGCCGAACGCCCGCAGCGTCGTCGCCTACATTCGCGAATGCGCGGCGACGGCCAAAGTCCCGGTTTCGCTCATGCTCGATCACGGCGCCAGCTTCGAGCAGTGCATCCGGGCCATCGCGCTCGGCTTCACCGATGTGATGTTCGATGGTTCCAAACTGCCGCTCGCGGAGAACATCGCCCAGACCAGGCTGGTCGTGCGCGCGGCGCACGCGGCCGGCGTGGCGGTGGAGGCGGAGTTGGGGCACGTGGGCAGCGGCCGGGAATATCAGAGCTTCGGCGCCAAACGGCTCGGCTTCACCGATCCGGCCGCCGTCGAGCAGTTCGTGGCCGAGACCGGAGTGGATTTCCTGGCGGTCGCCATCGGCACCGCGCACGGCGTCTACCAGGGCGAGCCGCAACTCGACCTCGACCTGCTGCGCGACATCCGACGTCGCGTGGATATCCCGCTCGTCCTGCACGGCGGCTCTGGCCTGTCGGATGCGCAGTTTCGCAGCGCCATCGAGGCCGGCATCGCCAAAGTCAACGTGGCGACCGAGCTCTTCATGACCTCGGCGCAGCGGATCACCGAGGCCGCGCGCGCCAGAGACCTCTCCTATTTCGACATCCCCCGCATCGCGGCGGCCACTTTCCAGGAGCGCTGCAGTTTCTACATTGACCTGTTCGGCGCCGCAGGGAGGGTCTGAGCCATGCCCACATTCAGCGCATCGCATCTGATCGCCATCGGCTGTCGCCTGCTGGAGGCAGCCGGCGTCCCGGCGGAGACGGCCCGCCTCGTCAGTCGCTCGCTGGTCGAAGGCAACCTGACGGGGCACGACTCGCACGGCGTCATCCGCCTGGCGCAATATGTGCGCGCCATCGAGCGTGGCCAGATCAACCCCCACGCCGAGCTGGAGATCGTGCGCGAGACCCCCACCACCGCGCTGGTAGACGCTCACTGGGCGTTCGGCCAGGTCGCCGCGCGGCGGAGCATGGAGATCGCCATTGCCAAAGCCCACCGGTACGCGGTGGCCGCCGTGGGGCTGCGCAACTCGGCGCACATCGGCCGCCTGGCCGACTACGTGCTGATGGCGGTGGAGCACGGCATGATCGGCTTCATGACGTGCAACTCGTCCCTGCTCACCGCGCCCTACGGCGGCGTGGATCGCGTTTTCGGCACGAACCCGTTCGCGTACGCTTTCCCGCGCAGCGGCACGCCCTTCCTGGCCGACTTCGCCACCTCCATCGTCGCGGAGGGCAAGCTGCGGGTGGCGGCGGCAAAGGGCGTCCCCATCCCGGAGGGCTGGATCCTCGACAAAGAGCGCAAGCCGACCACCAATCCGGCCGACTTCTACGATGGCGGCGTGCTCCTGCCGCTGGGCGGACACAAAGGCTACGGCCTGCTGATGGTGGCCGATCTGCTGGGCGGCGCGCTGACCGGCCACGGCTGCACCGTGCTGCCTGAGCACACGACCGGGAACGGCGTGTTCATGATGGCGATTGACATCGCGGCCTTTTGCCCGGTCGAGGAACTGACCGCCACCGTGGATCGGCTGGCAGCCGCCATCAAGGCCGGCCGCACCGCGCCGGGCTTCGACGAGATCCTGATCCCCGGCGAGCCGGAGGCGCGCGCAAAGGCGCAGCGCGAGCGCGCTGGCATCCCCCTGCCGGACGCGGTCTGGCAGGAGATGGTCGCCGTCGCGGGGCAATACGGGCTGTCGGAGGAGGTGCTGCGCGCTGCCGGGATCACAGATACGGCTTGATCCGCCGCGCGGCGCGGCGGCACGCCTCGTCCAGCCGGGCCAGATCGGCCGACGTGTGCGCCGCGCTGACCGTGCCGCCGCCGTGCACCACGTGGACGTCTTCCAGCAGCAGGGCAAGCTGCAACGCCTGATCTCGCAGGCGCACGTCGCAGCGGTCGGGATCGAACACATCCTCCGGCCGCATCAGCGCGACGTCCTCACGCTGCAGGAAATGCGGCAGGGCAAACGCGCTGTGCGCGACCACGGCGTTGCCCTCGCCCGTACAGCGCACCGGGCCGAGTCCCTCCGCGGCGAACGCCTCCGCCATGATGCGCCGCATCTCGGCCCCCAGCCGGCCGATCGCCGGGTAAATCTCGGCCTCGTGCTCGACCAGGTGGGTCAGCATGGCGCGGGCGGCCAGCAGCGCGGCCGGGAGCGCAGAGTAGGTGCCGCCCGAGAAGGCCACCCGATTGCCGCCCTCGCGGCCGCAGAGCCGCATGATGTCGCTCCGGCCGGCCACCGCGGCCACCGGCAGGCCGCCCCCGATGATCTTGGCGAACGTGGCCAGGTCGGGCCGGACGCCGTAGAGCCCGGCCAGGTCGCCCGCCCGGAAGCGAAAGCCGCTGATCACCTCGTCGCAGATGAGCACGACGCCGTAGCGATCGGTCAGCTCGCGCGCGGCGCGCAGGTATTCGGCCGTCGCCAGGATGAAGCCGCCCGCGCCCAGGAACGGCTCGACAATGAAGCAGGCCAGCCGGTCGCCGTGTTCCCGGAAATCGCGCTCCAGGGCCTCCGGATCGTTGAAACGCGTCGCCGCCACCTCACGGGCGACCGCAGCGGGGATGCCCTCGCTCTCCACGCCCCAGGGCTGGCTGCCCGCGGCCATGTGCACCGCCACCAGCCCCCACGGATGCGCGCCGTGCCAGCCGCCGCCGACCTTCAGCACCCGCTCGCGGCCGGTGAACGCGCGCGCCAACAAGATGGCGTACATCGTCGCCAGCGAACCGCTGGTGGTGAAGCGGACGCGCTCGGCGCCCGTTTGCCGGCAAAGGATCTCCGCAACCTCGATCTGGAGCTCGTCGGTGAAGCCGGTCAGCAGCCCCTGGCCGGCCGCAAACGCCTGGCGCAGCGCCTCGACGACGACCGGCGGATTGTGGCCCAGGATGTTCGCGTGGTGCCCCTGCCAGAAGTCCAGGATCTCGTGGCCGTCGGCGTCCCGGATGTAGGCGCCGGCCGCCTCGACCAGGCGGGGCGGGAAGGGCTGGATCAGGCGCAGGCTGTGGCTGCCGCCGTCCACCATCACCTGTTGCGCCCGGCGGTTCAGCGCGGCCGAGCGGGGCGCGTGCTGCTCGTAGGCCTGCGCCAGCGCCTGCAGGAGCAGCGTATGGTCACGTGGGGTCATCTTCTTCGGTCTCCTCGGCACAAAATCGGATTGCCGCGGCATGATACCCGATGCACGCCATCCGCGCAACTTGACTTTCGCGGCCATTCGGGGCATCCTCTGATCGTCGTGTCTATTCAGCCTCATCCTTCCCCCTGCCCCCTCCCCTCGCCTGACCTCCGTCAAGAGAAGGGTGGGGCGAGCATAGAAGGGGGTGGCGGGCGGCAAAGCCG
>FWPU01006413.1_pt1 | contig 23561 bp, 20 predicted proteins | sample 2228361 | NCBI WGS metagenome assembly FWPU01 (sample SAMEA103939777, study PRJEB20133) | metagenome
TGCGTTTTGGTGTATAGCATGTAGGGTGGGCTCAGCCCACCAAGAAGAATCATGGTTGTGTTGGTAGGCACAGCCCACCCTCCCTCTGGCTTTTGTGAAAAATTCTTAGTGATACTTACTTATTTATCGCTGGATTTCTTATAACGAACTTATCCCATGTATTGCTTCTTGGTCAATCCGAATTCTTTGATTTACCTGGAATAAGCTCATTTAGTGAAGTGCGGGAGAGAGTCGGCTCCTCCCTGTAAAGAATCGCTTGAGAAGTGCTGCAGAATTATGAGATACTTTGTGCAATTTCTTCTGAGTGAAACGAGGGGCTTAGCGTACCATCTTGGATCCTACTACTGGAGATAAGTTCGACTGAAATAGCTTTCATTGATCTCATGAAACCTTCAGTGTAGTTAGGAGTTGAGAAGGGTGAGTACCTTACTCCTCAGCGGGCTTACCATTCTTGCCCTACTCGGGGCACCACTCTTTATCGTGTTGGGTGCTGTAGGAATTTATCTGTTTGCTCTCGAAGGGATCTCTTCCTCTGCACTCATTATCGAGATGTATCGCTTGACCAGTTCGCCGCTTCTGGTCACGATTCCCCTGTTTACCTTTACCGGTTATATCCTGGCTCAAAGCAATGCTCCGAGCCGAATTATTGCTCTGACCCGCCCTTTGCTGGGCTGGCTTCCAGGGAGTCTTGCTCTGGTCACCCTCCTCTCTTGTAGCCTCTTTACCGCTTTTACGGGAGCTTCGGGAGTTACTATTATTGCTCTGGGAGGGCTCCTGTACCCCATCCTGATTCAGGAACGGTATAGGGAGCAGTTCGGACTCGGGCTTCTTATTACTTCCGGCAGTCTTGGACTTCTCTTTCCCCCTAGCCTGCCGCTTATTCTCTACGCCCTAGTTGCCCAGGTAAATGTCGATCAACTTTTTTTAGCCGGAATTATTCCAGGTCTACTTCTGGTAATTTGTTTATCGGCCTATAGCATGTATGCCACTTTTCAGCGAGGAGTACCTAGATATCCGCTCGACATAGCAGCTTTTTGCGCAGCAGCCTGGGAAGCGAAGTGGGAGCTTCCGCTCCCTCTGTTGATCCTTATTGGAATCTATGGCGGTTTTGTCACAGTAAATGAAGCAGCAGCAGTTGCTGCGTTTTATATTCTCTTAGTCGAAACCGTCATCCATCGTGAGCTTCATCTCTGGAGAGATGTCCCTCGTATCATGCAAGAGAGCATGGTACTAGTGGGAGGAATTCTGATCATTCTAGGCATGGCCTTAGGATTGACGAATTTTTTGATCGATGCCCAGATCCCTATGAAACTCTTCGAGGTAGTGCAGCAATATATTTCCAGCCGGCTTATGTTTCTCCTTCTTCTCAATCTGTTTCTCTTAGTAGTAGGAGCCTTGATGGATATCTTTTCTGCCATTATTGTGGTGGTACCCTTGCTTCTTCCCATTACCGAACAGTTTCAAATCGATCCGATACATTTGGGTATTATCTTTCTCACCAATCTCGAGATCGGCTATTTTACCCCACCGGTCGGGATAAACCTTTTTATTGGAACCCTCACTTTCCAGAAATCAATACTCAGCCTTTATCGAGCTACTCTCCCCTTTTTGTGTGTCTATCTTCTTGTGCTCCTCTTGGTGACCTACATCCCAGAGTTGAGTCTTGGATTACTTACGCTCTTTGGGATGCGATAATCCGGTAAGGCCATCTTTCTCCTCATTATTCCCTCTATAAACCGAAGGAGGATTTTTCGACAATCTTGTCGAAACATTCGACGAAATTGTTCGCTGGCTAAGGAAAAATAATCTAAAAGAAATTCTTCTTCCTTTGCTCGAGATTCATTCTCCCTTCGACAATTCTGTCGGGCGAAATACCCGGAGCAAAAAAAGCTGGACAGATTTTTAAAAAATCCCTTTTATTTCAAGAGATTTAAAATTGATTTTTTTCTTGCGGAAGAAGAGATAACGGCATGCTATTTGCCAGACTGGAAGAGAGATAAACTTTGCTTACCATTGCTTAATAATGAATTTCCCAAATTCTCGGTCCTGTAGCAGGATTGTGTCAGGCAGAGGGAACACAATGATGAAGAGTCTCCGGCAGGATCGTTGTTCATTATGAGACTCCATAAGACTCAGGATGTTTTCTCGGCATTAGATGGGATAACGGATCTCTGGATTGTTGATACGAAGGAGTATGGCATGGGATGGGTGCAGAGAGTGCTTCGGAAGCTCAAGTGCTCTTTTGTACGCGCTTTTGAAACTCTTTAGCCGATGGAGCTGGAAATGGGGAAAAAAAAGTTATATAGTCTGCTTTCTCTAATTATTATGGTCTCTCTTTGTATAACTTCATCAGTTAGTTGGGCAGCCCAAGTAACCGTGGCCTGGGATCAACCACTGACCAATCAAGATGGAACACCGTTGGCTGACCTGGCTGGTTATCAACTCTACTATGGTCAGTCCAGCCGAAATTATCAATCAACTATAGATGTAGGAAACCAGACCAGTTACACTTTGTCCGGTCTTGAGGCTGGGCAAACCTACTATTTTGCTGTTACCGCCTATGATACATTCCGTAATGAAAGTGACTTTTCAAATGAAGTGAGTGTTACTATTCCTTCTTCTTCTCCTCCAGCAGCTCCTCCGGTGGCGGGTTTTAGTGCGACACCGGTGCAGGGGACCGCGCCCTTGACGGTGCAATTTACCGAGACGTCGACAGGAGAGATAAGCTCCCGCGTGTGGAATTTTGGCGATGGAGCTACAAGCACCACGGCACATCCTTCCCATACCTATACTGGGGCAGGGACGTATACCGTCACCCTGACCGTAACAGGGCCAGGAGGCTCGGACACTGAGACCAAAACAGGCTATATCACGGTAACCGATTCCTCCCCGTCTTCCACTGTACAGATTTGGCTAGAAGCAGAAGGGGGTGGGTTACGGGCTCCGATGCAGATCAGCTCGAATAGCCAGGCGTCAGGAAGGCAATATATCTGGGTACCTAATGGGACAGGAAATGTATGGGACCCTACCCAGACCGGTGGAGAAGCGGTGTATACGTTTGTGGTGCCAGTAACCGGGACATATCTCATATGGGGCCGGGTGATCTCCAACAATGGAGAGGATGATTCGTTTTTTGTCTCAGTGGACAATAGCGCATCGCTTCTGTGGGATACCGAACGAGGAGGGACAGAAACCTGGGTCTGGGACCGGATCAGTAACCGGGGAGGGGCCGATCCAGCCCTTTTCACCTTAAATGCGGGGACGCATACGCTGCGGATTGCCCAGCGCGAAGATGGGACCAAACTGGACAAACTCCTGATCACGGATGATCTGGGATTCATTCCAACCGGGTCAGAAGGGAATAGCTCTTCCAGTACAGGCCTGTTAAGCGTAACGGGACCGAGAGGTTCGAATGTAGAGACCAAAATCGCCTCTCTAATTGGCAGCCTGAATACAACAGATACCGATGGGGATGGTTTATCGGATACCGATGAAATCAACCTCTATGGAACAAATCCATTTCTAGCAGATACCGATAAGGATGGTCTCAGGGACGGGGAAGAAGTGACCTACTGGGAAAACGCATGGGATGCGGATGATGATGGAGATGGAATAACTAATCTTTTCGATACAGACAGTGATGGTGATGGGTTTTTCGATGGGTTTGAAGTTGAGCAGGGAACTGATCCGTCTGATCCTTTCTCTATTCCCTTTGCAACACCGATCATCATAGAAGCAGAGGATTACAATACTGGAGGAGAAGGAGTAGGCTATCATGATACGACCCGTGGAAATACTGGCGGGGCTTACCGACAGGATGATGTAGATATTGAACCAAGCAGTGAGGGAGGATTTTATGTTGGATGGACTGCGGCGGGAGAGTGGCTAGCCTATGAGGCATTGATAGACACTCCAGGTGTTTATGAATTTGCCCTTCGAATTGCACGAGGATCCAGGGGGACTGGGGCCATCCATTTAGAAATAGATGGGATAAATGTCACCGGATCTATTCTCATCCCAAACACCGGAGGATGGCAACAATGGGAAACTCTTATTCAACCAGGGATTGTCCTCACCCCAGGTTGGCATGAATTCGTGCTCTATATAGAAAAAGGAGAGGTGAATATCGACTGGTTTCAATTCACCTTGATCCAGGAATTTGAAGAAGTTTTTGCCGTGAATGCCGGCGGACCAGCGTATATCGATACAACTGGTACAATCTATCAGGCCGATAATAGCTTTATCGGTGGAAAAACATCCCAGGAGACTGTAGCCATCGCAGAGACAGAAGATGATCCCCTTTACCAGACCGAACGATATGGAAATTTTTCCTATGCTATTCCGGTGCCCAATGGAGACTATATGGTAACACTCCGGTTTGCAGAGATTAAATGGTCTACAGCAGGAAAACGGATTTTTGCGGTGAAAATAGAAGGGGAAGAGCTCCTCAGTAATATCGACCTGGTGGCACAGGTTGGCCCCTACAGTGCGTACGATGTCATTGTACCGGTAAGCGTTCTAGATGGTGTGCTCGATATCGAGTTCCAGACAGAGATAGACAATGCTCAGGTCAGTGCAATAGTGGTGACCGCACTGGAATAAATCTTTTTGTATCTCTATTGCTTCTGTTCCTGTTGGTTTATGACAAAGAGTAATTTTCCCCTTTCGCCTCTCTTACTCGAAACGAGATGAAGGATGAATAAAAGAGGGCCTTTTCCTCGTTTCGAGTAGTTGGTAGTCTCCCTGTAAAGTGTGGCTAAAGTCAATACCGCAGAGCACGCCGAGGTCGCAGAGTTTTTTCAGATTTCTCAGCGCTCTCTGCAGCCTCTGCGGTTGAGATGGATCGGCATCCTTCCAACAACACTCAACAGGGAGACCATCGAGTAGTTTCATCTGAGGCAAAATTTCATGCTTGTGACTGCTCTCCCGTCTAAAGATGGGAGCTTCTATGGGTCGAACCCAACGCTCGCCAGCCCACGAGCGAGAATATTTAAATTAAAGACGCATTAAAGTCTCTATCCAGCCCACACCGACAACGAGGACACTCATGCACACGTACACGCAAGTCTTTGGCAACGACCTCCCCGCAATTCGAACACTCCTGGGTTGTCCCGCGTGGTTCAACCAGTACACACTCGCGACTGGCCTTTCAGCCTTGAAGCGAGTCAACCGCACCAGTTGGTTCCACGCGGCGTCGCTGATGCTCTTGTGCAGCGAGCGATAGCCGTTCTTTTGCATGGCCGTGATGTCGAGGTCCCCAAACACAATGATCTGGAACTCTCTGACCAGCCGTCTGCTCAACTTGTGGGCAACATCCCTGCGACGGTTGGTGATGCGCTGATGAATGTGCTGGACAACGCGCTGATATTTCCGATATTCAGCCGTTCCCTTTTTGCATCGAGAAAGACGACGTTGGGCTTTCGCAAGCGCCTTTTCATCCTTGCGAAAGAAGCGCGGATTTGGAATGTGCTTCCCGGTCGAAAGCATGGCAAAGTGAGACAGCCCCAGATCAACGCGCACCTGGACATTCTGTAATACCTGAGAATATACCTGGTTCAGTTCCGGCTTGCGGCGTTTCCACTCAGGCAAGAGCGCATTTGTCTTGCACAAAGACAACGATTTACGCTGTTCCTGCCATGCATTTCGGCGCATTGCCAGCGTTTCGTTGTCTGCCCAACGACACAACTCCAGCGTGTCGTTCAACTTGGTTCGTTGGGCTGCTGTCGGATAAAGGCGGTATTTGTAAGTCTGTTTCATACTTTAAGCATAGCAAGCATTCGTTACATGTCAAAGGCATTCATCTCCCCGCTCAAGCGAGGAGCTTTCTGCCCCCTTTACTGTAATCGGTAATAAGCATTCTTCGTCGCTTTGTCCTTCAGAAGATCACCATGCAGGCTATCGCATGTAGGGTGGGCTGAGCCCACCGAGAAGACTTCGTCGCTTTGTCCTCCAGAAGATCACCATGCAGGGGGAGCAATAGTAAGAACCTATCCAGAGAAAGGCTTTAAGCTAATCTGCCTCTCCTTCCAAAATCCTTTCTTGCTTTTTCAGTCTTCCAATCTTTCCTTCTTGGATATATAATACTTAATACTATTTCTTCATCACCGGGGAGCATAGCTGGTATAATACTAAGTCTTTCGTCGCTTTTGAGACTAGTGTCTGGTCAAGGTTACAATGGTGAGTTGTTCCCTCTTTTCACCCTCACCCTGGCCCTCTCCCCTCAAGGGAGAGGGGAGAAAAAGGAATACACAAAAACAAGTTTGACCAGGCACTAGCGTTGAGGGAACGAAGGAGCGAGGATGACACACATACACTTTGCTGAGGTCATTCCAAGCAAAGCAAAGAGAGTCTGTTTGACCGAAGCGAAATGCTTCACAGAGTTTAGACTATCGTTGGACTCGGGAGAAACTCTGAACAGGATACAAAAGACAGAATGACGCAAAGTGTAATGTAGAGAACTGAACATAGTCGAGTTGTGCAGAGGAAGAACAATCTAACCATCCCTAAAAGGGTACAGGCATGAAAAATCCATCCAAATCTTATCTGGTTGATGAGCAGTATGCTTTGCATCTCCTTACCGATTTTGTCAAACTCCAGACCATCAATCCTCCAGGCAATGAAAAAATGGGCGCCGAGTTTTTGGCCCAGCATCTAGAACAATTTGGTTTACAGCCTCAGATCACCGATCTGGGAGAGGGCCGAGCCAATGTCACCGCAGTCTACAAAGGAACTGGGGAAGCCCCTGCTCTGATCTATAATGGTCATATTGATGTCGTACCACCGGGAGATACACCCTGGACCTATCCCCCTTTTGCAGGACAGATTATTAATGGGAAACTCTATGGCCGAGGTTCCTCTGATATGAAGGGTGGCGTTACAGCCATGTTAATGGCTGTCGGTACCCTTGCTCGCCAGAAAGTTTCGCTCAAGGGAGATCTTATATTTGTTGCAGTAGCCGATGAAGAGGTTCGCGGAGCAGGGGCGCAACGCTTTGTGGAGGAGGGAAGAATAGAAGAGGCAAGCGCTGTAGTGATCAGTGAACCGACCAATTTCGAAGTCTACATTGCAGAAAAAGGTACCTGCTGGATTGAACTGCGGACCAAAGGGAAGACTGCCCATGGGGCTATGCCTCATCTCGGAGTAAACGCCATTATTCACATGCATGCGGTGTTAACAGAAATACTCCAGATGCAGCTTCCCCATACTCCCCATCCCCTCCTGGGAAGACCAACCCTGAACATCGGCACCATTGCCGGCGGGGTGAAGACCAATGTGGTCCCTGATCAGTGTACAATAAGTATCGATATTCGCACCCTTCCCGACATGAGCATAGAGAGTATCGTGCAGGAAATCCAAAGAGCGCTAGAGCAGGCAAAGCAACGTATAGACCAACTGGACGTTTCTCTCCATCTCAACCCAGGGCGTCCAGCCGTCGAAACCTCTCCAGATACACGGATTGTCCAGACTGCATTGCAACTCTCTGCGGATCTTTTCGGCCGCAAAGTAGAGGCTTGCGCTACCCCTGGTTATGCGACAGATGCCAGTGTTTTTTGTTATAATCGTCCTCTCCCCTTTGTTATCTGTGGGCCAGGGCGGGCTGAACTGGCTCATCAACCAGATGAATATATCGAGGTGGCCGATTATCTCAAATCAATCCCTTTTTATTGTGCATTAGCCGAACGCTATCTGAATGAGGCTTAATTGGAGCATGGTCATAATGCAGCGAGTACGTGTATCCGTTTCGAATTGGATATTGTGTACCAGAGCATTTCGTGATGTGTAATACGTGATACGTGAAAGACGGTAGTATCCTACCGTATTACGCATCACGTTTCACGGAGATATCATTTACCTGTACCCAGGTATCTGTGGGTTAGCACTACAGAGTCCTGATTACAAAAGCAAGGCAGGAGCCAATACTGCTATGGAAAAGATTGCTACTCGTCTTAAACAGAGCACCATTTTTGCCCATCTCTCTCCCGAAGATATTCTCTATCTGGCCCAGAAAATGGAAAGAAAGGCCTATCGCGCTGGAGAGTACATCTTTTATGAAGGCACTCCACGCCAGGCTTTCTACCTCATTGAAGCGGGAGAGGTTGAGCTTTTCAAAGGGTATCGAGGAAAGGTGAAGTCGTTTGGGGTAGTCCGCGAAGGGGGAACCATTGGTGAAGGGCTCTGGCTTGATGAACCGACCTATTTTACTTCGGCCAAGGTACGCCAGGATACTCTTACCCTGCAATTACCCCGAAACAAACAACGGGAGATTAAGGAAAACCGGCCAGACCTCTTTGCCAAAATCGTGTTACGGATCGGCCAATCACTCCGCGTTCAACTCCGCGAGATGAGTGAAAAACTGGAAGAAGGTGAACCACAATATCTCTCCGGACGATTTCGGCAAGAACATGATCTTCTGGGCACGCGTGACGTGCCCATCGAAGCTTACTATGGGATCCAGACGGTTCGGGCCATGGAGAATTTTCCGATTACCCGTATTCCCCTGCGTGAATTTCCGCACCTCATCTATGCCCTCGCTGCGATCAAAAAAGCAGCAGCCCTCACGAACTTTGAATTGGGCCTGCTCCTTCCAGATATTCAGAAAGCGATTGTTCAGGCCTGTGACGAGATCATGGGAGGGCAATATCATCAGTACTTCGTGATCGATGTCATTCAGGGTGGTGCCGGAACTTCTACCAATATGAATGCCAATGAAGTCATCGCTAATCGTGCGCTGGAGATTTTAGGTCGTCCCAAAGGGGCGTATGAGACCATTCATCCCAATAACCATGTCAATCTCTCTCAATCGACCAATGACGTCTATCCCACGGCAGTGAAAATCGCACTTCGTCTGTATACTGATGACCTGATTAAGGCTATGACCGAGTTGCAAATCGCTTTTCGCGCCAAGGCTGATGAGTTTGCCGATGTTCTTAAGATTGGACGCACCCAACTGCAGGATGCGGTGCCCATGACGTTGGGGCAGGAGTTTGGGGCCTATAGTACTACGATAGGAGAGGATATTGCTCGCTTACGAGAAGCGATAGATCTGGCAAAAGAGATTAACCTTGGCGCCACGGCTATTGGCACTGGCATCAACACTGATCCTCGCTATGCCGGTTTGATCTGCAAAAAGCTGCGTGAAATTACTGGTATTCCCCTCATTACAGCTCCTAATTTGGTCGAAGCCACTCAGGATACAGGTGTATTTGTATTGATTTCTGGCGTTTTAAAACGTATTGCGGTTAAGCTTTCTAAAATCTGTAATGATCTCCGCCTCCTTTCCTCTGGTCCACGCGGTGGACTCAATGAGATCAATCTGCCCCCTATGCAGCCAGGTTCCACTATCATGCCAGGGAAAGTCAATCCAGTGATTCCAGAGGTCGTAAATCAGGTAGCCTATCAGGTTATTGGGAATGACTTGACAGTCACTATGGCTGCAGAAGCCGGCCAACTCGAACTCAATGCGATGGAACCGGTTATTGCTTTTAATCTCTTTCAATCGGTCAGCATGCTTCGTAATGCCTGTATTACCCTTAAAACACGCTGTATCGAGGGGATTACTGCAAACCGAGAGCGGTGCCGGGACTTAGTGGAAAAGAGTATCGGGCTTGTCACGGCACTGAATCCTTATATTGGCTACGAACAAGCCACTGCTCTCGCCAAGGAAGCGCTGGAGACCGGCCGGTCGGTCTATAGTTTGGTACTCGAAAAGGGGCTTCTCAGTCAGGAAGAGATGGAAAAGATCCTCTCCCCAGAACAGATGACCCGTCCCCGCCGTTTTGTAGAACGTTCAATCAAGTAAGAAAATAGGAGAATAGCTTGTATGCCCATGTTCGTCGCTCATGCCGCAGTCGGATTAACGGTATATGAAAGTTTACGACATCTTCCTGTCGTTTCACTAGAAATTTCCGAATCGTGGAAAGTAGTGCTCTTTCTTGTACTCGTTGCAAATACCCCGGATATTGACATTATTCCCTGGTTACGTGAATGTCGAAGAACCCAGTCCTTTGACCCTTTAGCTTTTAAACCACATCATCGTGAATGGACCCATAGTCTGGTGTTTGCAGGGGGATTTGCAGTAGCAGGAGGGCTTCTGGCCACACTCTGGTGGTCTGGATCGTTTGTGCAGTGGACATTGCTGGTATTTGCGGTCTATAGTTCGCATATCCTGGCTGACTTTCTTCTTACCACCAAAGTGGAGTGTGGTGTACAAATTTTCTGGCCGTTTTCCAAAACACGGCACAGTTTGCTACGTACCTTTCCCTCCTGGTTTCCCCGGCGCAAACCAGATTCTTTATCACGCTCTTTTCTCCGCGAAGTCTGGCTTATACTCTCTATGTGTATACTGGTATGGTTGATCTGGTAGAAATTCTCGACTATCTTTATAGCGTTCTGGCGAAATACAGTGAAAGAAAGACGGTTTATTGTAGATTGCATGCTGGGTAAGCTGGCTAAATGGTTACGTATCCTCGGGTATGACACTGCGTACTATCCAAAGATCAGTGACCCAGAACTCATTCGATTAGCTCAGCAGGAAGCACGAACCCTCTTGACCCGGGATATTCGTCTTACCCAAAGACGAAGTGTTACGGACTATTTGGTAATCGAGAGCAGCGCGTATCAACAACAGCTTCGACAAGTAGTAACCCATTATCGATTAGACCCTTTTACTCGTCTTTTTACCCGGTGCCTTCAGTGTAATGACGCGTTACAGGCGATTCAGAAGGAGGAGATCCGGGCCTTTATCCCCCTATACGTCTGGCAAACCCAGGAACATTTTCAGATCTGTCCCTCCTGTCACCAGATCTATTGGGCAGGAACCCATCGGAGCCAGATGCTTGACCATCTCTCTACCATGTTGCAAAACGCGGAGAGGGATCAGCAATCCCGAGAGCTGGCCCGAATAAGAGAGGAGTAGTATGGGTAAAACAGGCAGACAAGAGATGCTCATCGTAGCCGGAGAGGCCTCCGGTGATCTCCACGGCGCTCATCTGGCGCGGGCCCTTGCCTCTCTCCTCCCCCAAATCCACATTACTGGAGTGGGTGGAGCACACATGCGAAAGGCTGGAGTAGAACTCTTGTTTGACATCGAACGAATTTCTGTGGTAGGAATTTGGGAAGGGGTCAAAGTACTGGGAGAGCTCTGGACGATGTATCAAACACTGGTCAAGAGAATGAGCGCAGATTCCTGTAAGGCGGTGATCTTGATAGATTTTCCGGAATTTAATCTGCGTTTAGCCCGTGCTGCGAAGAAGCGGGACATTCCTGTCCTTTACTACATTGCTCCTCAGGTATGGGCCTGGCGGAGATGGCGGGTACATGCGATCAAACGCGTGGTAGACAAGATGTTCGTAATCCTTCCTTTTGAGGCTCCTTTCTATAAAGAGGCAGGCATAGATGTGGAGTTTGTAGGACATCCGTTACTCGATCAGTTTCAAGATCAAACATATGATAAAACCGTCCTCTGCCGACAATGGGGACTTGATCCACAACGACTCCTTATTGGACTCCTTCCGGGAAGTAGACGTCATGAAATCGACTACATCCTCCCTATTATGCTCCAGGCCGCTCAGCAGATTCGGGGATCGATACCCACTGTCCAGTTTGTGCTCCCTTTAGCACCAACCTTGAGGCGCTCTCTGGTGGAACCTTTTCTCTCCTCTACTCCACTCAATATTCAAGTGGTAGAGGGACAGACTTACCCAGCCATGCAAGTAGCCGATTTTCTTATTGTCACCTCAGGCACAGCGACTCTGGAAGCTGGATTGTTTCAGACACCGATGGTCATCGTCTATCGAGGGCATCTCCTCTCGGCTCTCATTGTGTGGCTTCTTCTCCAGGTACCTTATGTCGGCCTGGTCAATCTGATAGCTGGAACAGAGATTGTCCCGGAGTTATTACAGTGGCAGGCCACTCCTGACCGCATCGCTCGGGTTACGCTGGACTATCTGGGCAATCCCTCTCGTCTGCAAGCAACCAGAGAAGCGTTGGGATGTGTACGTGTTGCTTTAGGGGATCCAGGAGTTTCCATAAGAACAGCTCAACAGATTGTCCATTTTCTTGGTGAGCAGAATCATGCCTGAAATCAAGCTTTCTTCTTCTACCGTTACACCCTCTCTACGCCCACTGTTTCCCTCGCTGGCTGCATTTCTTATTCGCTTGCTCGGTAGCAGCCTCCGTGTTACGGTGGTCAATCCAGAATTCGAAATGGAATTGCAGCGCAAGAAGCAAAGTATTATCTATGCCTTCTGGCATGGGCGGATGCTCCTCTTTGCTTATGCGTACCAGCAATCGCAGATCCCCATTGCCATCAGCCGGAGCCGAGATGGAGAGTTGCTGAACCATATTCTCCACCGTCTGGGATATCGCACCATCCGCGGATCAAGCTCTCGAGGAGGCTCAACCGTCTTTCGTGCGTTATGGAAACAGGTAGCAGCAGGTTCGTCGGTGGGACTGGCTCCCGATGGACCACGTGGTCCACGTTATCAGGTGAAAAAGGGAATTATTGTCCTGGCTCAAAAGACAGGAGCACCTATCCTCCCTATGACCAACAGTACGAGCGGGAAAGTATTTTTACGGAGCTGGGATCAATTTTTGCTCCCATTCCCCTTGAGTCAAGGGGTGATCATCTATGGTCCTCCTCTCTACGTCCCTGCCGATGCTGATGAAACCATACGTGAGCAAAAACGGCAAGCATTGGAACAGTGTCTCCTCACGCTTACTGAACGGGCAGATCGCTTTTTTGCTTCGACATCTCCATGAGAACACTTCGGAAAGGAGAGAGGTTCAGGAGAAAGAACAGGGGTTGCTATGTATTTTCTCTACACATTTGGTTTAACAGGAAGCGCGTTCATAAGCCTTCCCTATCTGCTGTACAAATTCTGTACCACGGAGAAATACCGGCAAGGTTTCGGAGAGCGCCTCGGTCTTCTCTCCCCTGACCTTACCGCTCTAAAGACAAGTCGTCCGCTCTGGGTGCATGGGGTCTCTGTAGGAGAAATCACCGCAGCGGCTCCTTTGGTAGCAGCTCTGCAAGAAGAATATCCGACTGTGCCTCTCCTGGTATCAACAGGCACCGTAACCGGTCAGCAGACTGCCCGGAGACAGATGCCTCAAATCAGACACTTTCTCTATTTTCCCTTTGATCTTCCCTGGATTGTCCAGCGAGTTATTGAACAGCTCAATCCACGGGGAGTGGTTCTGATTGAGACCGAAATCTGGCCCAACTTTCTTCGTGCGCTCGCGCAACGGCAGATTCCCGTCCTCCTCGTGAATGGGCGTATTTCTCCTCGCTCTTTTCGTGGTTATAGCCGATGGGCCTTCTTTATGCGCAAAGTCCTGGCAAACCTGACCTGCTGCAGCATGCAAACAACTCAGGATGCTGAGCGTATCTGTGCCATCGGCGCGCCTAGAGAGCGGGTTGTAGTGACCGGAAACATCAAATTTGATCAGGCTTTAGTTTCCCTCAAGCGTGGACAACCCCCTGATTTTTTGCCTGCTTGGTTCCAGGAAAAGGAGCTCTTTATTGCTGGTAGTACCCATCCGGGAGAAGAGGAGCAGATTCTGGATGTCTATCAGGAGCTATACCAGGAGTTTCCTGCTCTGCTCCTCATCCTCGCTCCTCGCCATATTGAACGGGCGGCTGAAGTGATTGCCCTGATCCACAAACGTGGATTACCAGCGGTCAGGCGCACCGAAATCTCTCCTCTTGCTCCTGTTCCTTCTTCCAGACCATTTCCGGTCCTGGTACTGGATACCCTGGGAGAGCTGTCCAGTCTCTACCAAAAAGGGACAATTATCTTTGTAGGAGGTAGCCTCGTCCCTATCGGCGGGCATAACATTCTGGAACCGCTTGTTTACAAAAGGGCAGTACTCTATGGGCCTTACATGCATAACTTCCAGGAGATTGCCACTTTAGTGGAAGCTCGACAGGGAGGGAGACGAGTCCAACAGGCTGCAGAACTGAAGGCGGTGATACGAGAGTTGTTAGGCGATCAAGAGCAACGAGAGGCTATGGGAGCCCGTGGTTACCAGGTTATTCAGGAGAATCGAGGGGCAGTATCCCGTAATCTTGCCCTCCTGGCTCGTTATATTCCGCTAACAGCTTCTGATCGCTTTCCAACCTGATCTCTGTTTTTCATTATACCGGAAAACATATTCCAAAATCCTTGGGGGACAAAGGATACAAACCTATTTAATTTGACAATCCTTCAGGTATTTGCTATAATTCGGAACGTTGAGTAACCCTTACTCAGAAGATGTGTGATATGGTTAGAACTCTTGTGCTGAAGAGCCTGAGAATCTTTCTTCAGAGGTATTCAGGATGTCTTGCCGCTCTCTTCCCTCTCGATTTTTCCATTTATGCAGACAACCCTATTTCTGGTTGCTGCTTCCCGCAGCGGTGATCCTTACGGTTTTCTTTTTTCTTCCTCTGCTGACCATGATCAGATACAGCTTTTACATGCAGGTGCTTGGGGGAACCATGCATCCGGATTTCACGGGAGAGAATTTTCTAAAGTTCTTTCAAGAAGAACTCTATCGACGTATTTTGTTCAAAACCCTGTTCAACGCCTTCATCACGACCTGTTTAGCCCTTGTCCTTGGCTATCCGGTGGCCTATGTCATTGCTCGAGGTCATCCGCTGATAAGTCGGATATTAACCATTGTCGTTATCAGTCCTCTTCTCATCGGTATTGTGATTCGAACATACGGCTGGATGGTGCTGCTGAGTGGGAAAGGCCTGATAAATCAGACTCTACAGGCCTTAGGGATAATCGAAACGCCAGTTCGTTTTACCGGCAACGATATAGGGGTAATTATCAGCCTCCTGCATGTCTTCTACCCTTTTATGGTGCTCCCCCTGGCTGCTGTATTACAGAAGATCAATCGGCCGCTGGAAGAGGCAGCCATGCTGTTAGGGGCAAACCGCTTCCATGTCTTCTGGCGCGTCATCTTTCCCCTCAGCATCCCAGGGGTAGCCGCCGGTTCTATGTTGGTCTTCCTTCTAGCCGCCAGCTCATTTGTGACGCCTCGACTGATCGGGAAAAACCTGACCAAATGGCTCTTAAATCTGGTGGAAGAACAGATCCTGATCGTCTTCGACTGGCCCTTCGGTGCAGCCATGGCCACAATCTTTATCGGAGTGGTTGTCTTGCTCGTCACCTTGTATCATAGATTTTTGGAATCGAAATTTGCCTTTGTCCTCAAAGGGAAAGAACTATGAACCTGCAACAATCGGTAATCCTGTGGGGGCTCTGGTTTCTCCTGTACGGCTTCTGTTTTCTCATGCTCCTCTTCCTGGCTGCTCCCATGATCATCGTTCTCATCGTCTCTTTCTCCGATGCCGAGTTTGTGTATTTTCCGCCCCCTGGATATACACTCCGCTGGTATTCCCATCTCCTAAGTATGGAGGGATTTGTCGACTCGTTCTTCTTGAGTCTCCGCCTGGCTCTCCTGGTAACCATCATAGCACTCGCCGTAGGCACAGTAGCCTCATTAGGCCTTACACGGTATCGCTTTCCAGGACGTACTCTTCTCAATACCTTTCTGATGAGCCCATTGATCTTCCCTCCGATCATTACCGGCATTGCTCTGCTTCAGTTTTTCTCGACACTTGGGGTGAGTCAGGCTTTTTTTATGCTCACTATCGGCCATACGGTCATTACCATTCCTTACGTAGTCCGTACCGTTACCGCAAGCCTCCAGGGACTACAAGGGAATGTAGAAGAAGCAGCTCGAGTACTGGGGGCAAATCCCTGGCAGGCCTTCTGGTGGATAACTCTTCCCTTAATCAAGCCAGGTCTTCTCGCTGGTGGGATCTTTGCCTTTATCATCTCATTTGACAACTTTACCGTCTCTATGTGGTTAAAAAGTGCTGAATATACTCCCCTGCCTTTGCGCATCTTCTACTATGTCGAAAATGTAATGAATCCCTCAGTAGCGGCGGCATCAGGGAGTATGATCCTTTTGGCGGTCATCCTGATAATCGTAACGGAGAAGGTGGTTGGGTTGAGAACAACAGTTCGCGTCTGAGGGAGAAGGGAGGAAAGGAACTTCACTCAAGGAGAGGAGGAAAACCCATGTCATACTGGAGAAGGAATTACCCAATTCCAGAGGAACAGCCCAAGATGAGGAAGATGACCCGGCGCCGGTTCCTGCAGTCTATGATATTTACTGCTGCTACAGTAGCTGGAAGCCTCTCTTTTCCCCAGGTTATTACCTCGGCTAAAGGAGAGGAAAAGAGCATCAAGATCGGTATTTGGGCTGGGCCAGATGGAGAGCTTATCAAGTCAACTATTGTCAAACGCTTTGAAGAGAAGCATAGAGTAAAGATCTTTATCGATGAAGGATGGACGGCACAGCAACTTGCTCGTTTACTGGCCAGTAAGAACAATCCGACTCATACGGTCATGTTTATGGATGATATTGGGGTAAATCTTGCCCGACAAGAAGGACTGGTCGAACGGCTCCCAGAGGACAAAATTCCCCATCTGGCCAATGTCTTTCCTCGTTATCTGGTGGAAGAAGGATACGGAGTGGGCATTCAGGTCAGTACTGTAGCGTTGACCTACAGTACTCAAGAGGTACACGAAGCGCCGGTATCGTGGGAAGCCTTTTGGGATCCCCGATATAAAGGCCGCATATCGGTACCTTCGATTACGGGCACTCATGGTCTCAATCTGATCGTGATCGCTGCCGCTCTGGAAACTGGAAAGCCTTTCCAGGAGGCCCAGTACGAAACCGAGGCTGCCTTCAAAAAGCTGGCCCAGCTTAAACCGAATCTCCACAGTATCTGGTCGAAAACCGCATTGGCCGTTGCGGCCATGCAACAAGGAGAGCTAGCCATGATGGGACCGATGTACAGCAAGTTTATCTGGCCTTATATCGATCGAGGACTTCAGGCGAATCATATTATTCCCCGCGAAGGAGCTTTTGCCGGACTCAACTGTCAGACGCTGGTTAAAGGAGGACCGTATCCAGAACTGGGAGCAGCTTTTATCAACGATATGCTCTCCGCGGAAACGCAACAGATGCTTGCGGAGAAGCTCAGCGTTGCGCCGGTCGTCCAGGGTTTAGAATTTCCTTCCCATATTCTGGAACGGATAGCCTATACTGAAGAAAAACAAAAGCAGCTCTTCACTTCTGACTGGAAATTCATTAATACCATTCGACCGGAATGGACCGAGCGGTGGAACAAGATCTTTGCCTGATAGCAGAGTTACCAGAGTATTTGAGGCACAACAAGCCCAAACAGGGAAGGAAGAAGTGAAAAGAGACCATGGCTGAGGTACAACTGATCAATGTAACGAAACGCTTTGGTAGCGTATGTGCTATGGATCGGATCTCTCTCGAAATTCGGTCTGGAGAACTGGTTGCCCTGCTCGGCCCCAGTGGGTGTGGTAAAACCACAACCCTTCGCACTATCGCTGGTCTTGAAGTCCCTACCGAGGGAGAAATTTACATCGACCAGCGCTCTATGCGTGGCATACCAATCCATAAAAGGGAAGTGGGGATGGTGTTTCAGGATTATGCCCTCTTCCCACACCTCAGTATTCAAGAGAATATAGCCTTCGGTCTGAAAATGCGCAAGACCCCTTCCGCAGTGATCCAATCCAGAATCCAGCAGGCACTCAAACTGGTTCGTCTTGATGAGATTCCAGGAATCGCGGAGCGCTATCCACATCAGCTCTCGGGAGGCCAGCGTCAGCGAGTTGCTCTGGCACGTTCTCTGGTCACTGAACCAAAAGTTCTCTTACTCGATGAACCCTTTGGGGCCCTGGACAAAAAACTCCGTGAAGGTATGCAGGTTGAACTCCGCCTGCTTCAGCAAGAGCTGAGAATCACAACGATCTTTGTCACCCACGATCAGGAAGAGGCTCTGACTCTCGCTGACCGTATTGCGGTGATGCAGAGTGGACGGATCGCACAAATCGGAACCCCAAAGGAGATATACGAATATCCTCGTTCTCGGTTTGTGGCCGACTTTATCGGGGTTTCAAACTTTTTGCAGGGACGAATAGAGACCGTAACAGCAGAACAAATCCTGGTGCACACCGAACGAGGGATGCGAATCTGGGTTACCCTTACCCCCCAGCAGAACGTTCGTGTTGGACAGACAATCCATCTCGTCCTGCGTCCAGAGAAGATTAAAATTGGGGCGCAGGGAAGAAAAGAGCCAAATACTTTTACCGCTACCATCACACACATCGTTTATCTGGGTACGGTGACTCATTACTATGTAAAGACGATTGAAGGAGAAAATTTGATTATCTATACTCAGAATGATGATGTTGTGGAACAGTCTACCCTTGCAGTCGGAGAGACTATCTTCCTCTCCTGGAAACCAGAGAATGTTTTACTCTTAGAAGAATAAATCGCCTCCTCTGCGGTCCGCCAGGTATTGCACTGAAGAGTACAGAGTTCTAGGATGTGGACTTGGTGTCAGAGGCCATCTTGAGTGGTAATCACACCTGAACAGATCAAAGTAAGCCCATTAACCAATAAGCGATAAGAAGAGTCCATAAGAGAAAAAGAAAGGGAGTGTGGGTATGCAGGTCTTTGATCCGATCACGTTGAAAATCCTCTGGGAACGGTTGATTTCCATCAGTGCAGAAATGGCTGCTACTCTGGTGCGGACCTCCTTTTCAACCATTGTACGGGAGGCCAATGACTATGCCTGTGTCTTATTAGACGCCCAGGGTAACTCACTGGTACAGGCAGAGCATAGCATCCCCTCCTTTATCGGCACCATGCCGATTACAGCCAAACACTTCCTGAAGAAATACCCCCCGGAGACCCTGGAGCCGGGAGATAGCTTGATCACGAACGATCCCTGGCTGGCTACTGGCCATCTGCCGGATATGAGTATTGCCACTCCGATCTTCTATCGGGGGGAACTGGTAGCCCTTGCCGGCACCGTAGCTCATGTCCCGGATATCGGTGGAGTCTTTGGACGGGGACTTACCCGGGAGGTCTATGAAGAAGGGCTACGTATCCCGATCACCAAACTCTTTCACCGTGGTGAACCGAATGAAACCCTCTTCGAGGTGATCCGGGAAAATGTGCGTGTTCCAGAACAGACCATCGGCGATATTCTGGGAATCGTGGCGGCTAACAAACGAGGAGCCGAACGGCTGGTGGCATTTATGGAGGAGGAGCACCTGGACAATTTGACACCCCTGGTGCAGGAGATTCATCTCCGTTCCGAAGAAGCGATGCGGAGTGCGATTAAAGCTATGCCGGACGGAGAGTATTTTGGCGAGATCACGGTGGATGGATACGATTCCCCTATCCATGTCCAGGCCCGGGTCACCATTCAGGGGGATAACATCGAAATCGATTATACCGGCTCTTCTCCACAAGTCCCCTGGGCCATCAATTCGGTGATGAACTACACCTTCGCCTATACAGCGTACATCATCAAGTGTGTGACCGTGCCGACTCTTCCCAATAACGAAGGATGTTTTCGACCCATCCGCGTTATTGCGCCACCGGGAAGCATTATGAACGCCACTCCGCCTGCGCCGACCATTTCCCGCCAGGTACTGGGGCATATCGCCCATGGTGCTCTCTTTAGCGCCCTGGCCCGGGCAATCCCGGATCGAGTGATGGCGCATAGTGGTTCGGCTCCTTTAACCACGCACAGTTTTGCCGGTATCGGTCGAAACGGGCGACCCTTTGTCCAGATTGTGACGGCCAATGGCGGCACCGGTGCTTGTCCGCAAAAGGATGGGGAGAGTGCCAGCTTTCCCAGCAACCTCTCCAATACTCCAGTGGAGATGATGGAAGCAGATGCTCCATTGTTAGTGGGAGAAAAGTCACTGATTCCCGAATCGGCAGGAGCTGGCCGCTTCCGCGGGGGCTGGGGACAACGCATGTCGTTCCAGAACCTGGCCGTAGGACCGATTACTCATGGGCTCTTACTGAATCGACTCAACTATCCGGCGCAGGGGCTTTTAGGGGGAAAACCGGGAGCACCAAACCGGATCTGGTTAAACGAGGCACCACATCCGGAGCCACGCGGACGCTGGGTTATGCAGCCGGGTGATCGTGTCACGCTCGAGTATCCAGGGGGTGGCGGACTGCATGATCCTTTTACCCGGGACCCGCAGTTGGTTCTACGCGATGTGCAAAATGGACTCCTCTCTGTGGAAAAAGCGGCTGAGGAGTATGGAGTGGTGATCGATCCGCTACGCTGGAGCGTCGATGCGGAAGCAACTGCACAACGACGACGTTTACATGACGTTGATGGTTGAACATTTTATTATAATATACATTGAGATCTTTTGGGAGCTATCATCTCATTAGCCCTATAGCAATTTCTATCCCGTTTCTGGACATATACCCGGAGCATGCACGGTATGAACGTGAGCTGCCCTCATTATCATGGACATCGGCAACGGCTGCGGAAGAGATTCATCAAAAATGGCCTGTATGGGTTTGCTGATTATGAAGTGGTGGAATTGCTTTTGACACTTGCCATTCCGCGCTCTGACGTGAAGGAACCGGCAAAGGCTTTGATTGCGCGCTTTGGGAACCTCCGTGGCATCCTCGATGCATCAATTGCAGAACTGCCGGAGATCAAATGAAACGGACGTTTAGTTTCATTGGTGACCTCAAGCTCTACGAGACCTGTCCACGGCAGTATCAGTTCTTCCATGAATTCGACTTTACCCCTTCTCGCTCAGCCGTGATCTTCTTTGGCCAGCTCGTGCATCAGACTATCGAAGAGATTCACCGCTTTGTTCTGGATGGCAAGCGCCGTCCTCTTCGTCTTCCTCTGTTACTACAGGGGATACGCAGGCCTCCTGGGCGGACTGACGGTCCTCCTGAAACAGGCCCGACATGCGTCGGTTCGTGCGGTTAACACCGTGCTCACAACCACCTACTGGGAAATCGGCCGACGCATCGTGGAGTTTGAGCAGGGCGGTGTAGATCGGACAGCCTGCGGTGAAACTTCGTTGAAACGCCTGTCCCAAGACCTTTCTTCTCGATTTGGGCGTGGCTTCTCAGAAGAGAACCTTCGCTTGATGCGCTTGTTCTACCTACACTACCGGGAACGGATTTCCCAGACACTGTCTGGGAAATCACCCACTCTATTGTCTGCAAAATCTCAGACAGTGTCTGGGAAATTCCCTCTATCCTGGTCTCACTACGTCCGTCTGTTCACGCTGGATGATCCTCACAAGCGGGATTTCTATGAGGAGGAAGCCCGCCGGGCTGGTTGGTCGGTGCGGCAACTCGACCGCCAGATCAACTCCATGCTCTATGAACGCCTTGCCCTCTCGCGTAAAAAAGGGGAATTTCTCCAAAAGGCCGAGCAGAGCGAAGATCTCACCACACCCGAAGAAGAAATCAAGGATCCCTACATCCTCGAATTCTTGGGTTTGCCGGAGTTCCACTCCGAAAAAGATCTGGAAAGCGCTCTCATTCAGCACCTGGCGGATTTTCTGCTTGAGCTGGGCTATGGCTTCACTTTCGTGGCCCGACAGAAACGGCTGCAAATCGGTAGTGAATCTTACTACCTGGATCTTCTCCTTTACCACCGCCGTCTGCGCTGCCTGGTGGTGATTGATCTCAAGGTCGGCAAGTTCACCCATGCAGATGTCGGCCAGATGAACCTGTATTTGAATTATCTGAGGGAGAACGAGACCCTGGAGGGCGAAGCACCGCCGGTCGGGCTGATCCTCTGCTCTGAAAAAGATGAAGCCGTAGCGCACTATGCGCTTGGCGGGCTGAGCCACAAGGTGTTTGCCTCGCGCTATAAGCTCCAGCTTCCTGATCCCGAGATGCTCAAACGCGAGATCGAAAGTGAACGGCAGAGGTTGGAGGCGAGAATACGAGTCAAAGAAATAGAGGAATAGAGATGGCTAAGATTGACATCACCCGAACTGATCTGGTTTAGCCTGGTAAGTACAACGAAGATGGCACCCGAAAGGAGGTGCCACGGGTCAGCCTCCCCTTCCAGGTCATTGAGGCTATCAACGAAAGCCGGGCTGGTATCAGATACTTGTCAAGGTAGTGGACATCTTTGACAACGACACCTCTCAGGCATTTGATATACAGGTAAAGTAGGCTGGGAGCGCGGCCATCTTGGCCGCCCTTTACGAGTGGGACGCTCGTGCTCCCAGAGGTACTCTTATGGCCCGAAGTATCATTGCATACGACAAAGATCTACCAGAAATTCCCGGGCGCTGTCCGTGGGAAAAACCGATCTCTTTCCTGGTCAAAGACGGTGAGGTTTCAAATTGTATGGCCCCATTTCCATAAGAAACGTGTGCCTGGTTCAGACCTCTCTACCAATTTTCTTATCGTTGCGCCCAATATCATCGTTTACCAGCGCTTAGAGAAAGACTTTGCCAGCAATCGGATCTTTCACGAACTTCCACTTATCCCTCCGGAATGGCGCGGTACCTGGAGTCAGAAGGTTATCCTGCGCGAGGAGAGCACCGAGCCTGATTCATTGGGAAACCTCTTCCTCACTAATATCCACCAGCTCTATGAGCCACGGAATCAGGAGTGGACGCCCTAGAACGCGATCGATAACCTCCTGGGCCGGAAGCCGGTGAAGGATCTGACTGCTTACCAGCGCTCCATGCTAGAACGTCTCAAGGAGCTGAAATGCCTGGTTGTGCTCAACGATGAGACACACCACGTCCACGATGCAGACCTGAAGTGGAGTCAATCGCTGCTCAGTATCCACAAAGTTTTACCTCAAGGGCTCGCTCTCTGGCTTGACTTCTCTGCTACTCCGAAAGATCAGAATGGGATGTATTTTCCCTGGACAGTGTGCAACTGCCCACTGGCTCAGGCAGTGGAGGGCGGAAAAAAATAGCTATGCCGATGCCTTAGGGGCATACCTCTGACAGACAAAGGAATTTGGCCTGAGAGAGTCCGAGGTGCTCGTCATCCACACGGATACAGCCGGAAGATCACCAAGAAAGACCTGGAGAAGGCTCGACAAGTCGCGTGATATTAATAAACCAGAGAGCAAGATCAAAGCCATTGTGCACGTGATGATGCTGCGGGAAGGCTGGGATGTGCGTAACGTCTCGGTGGTGCTCGGGCTCCGTCCCTTCACTGCCAAAGCAGAGATTCTGCCTGAGCAGGTCATTGGACGTGGGTTGCGACTGATGATCGGTATCAGTCCAGATCGTACTCAGACACTTGAAGTGCTTGGAACGCGTAATCTGCTTAATGTCCTGCGTGACCAATTGGAAGCGGAAGGCGTGGGAATTGCGACAACTGCGGATGATCCCCCACGCCCAATGAATATCGAGCCGGTAAGGAATCGGCTGGCCTATGATATTGCCATCCCCATCACCAAACCTCGCCTTACTCATAATACTCGAAAGCTCTCTTCGCTCGATCCTTCTGAATTTGAGCCAATCTATGATCAAAAAGCTGGAAGAGGTATTTCGGATCCATCTGAAAGTTGCTGAAATCTTTCATCCTCACCCTGGTGGCTGACAAGGTTAAGCGCCACGTCCACTAAATGTTGTGAGTATTTGTCCACTCATGTATGTTAAAATAGTTGGATTCCATACATTCATAGGAGGATCCAA
>FWPU01006416.1_pt1 | contig 23549 bp, 19 predicted proteins | sample 2228361 | NCBI WGS metagenome assembly FWPU01 (sample SAMEA103939777, study PRJEB20133) | metagenome
CCTCCCACGCCTTTATATTATACACCAAATTTCACCAAAGTCAATAGTTTTGAAACAGGAATTTGGAATTTTACTTTTCACGCCCGTGGGGGGGTTGGAGACCAAGCGTAGGGTGGAACTTGTAGGGGAGGGTCTGCGACCCTCTCGCGGGCGAGTTCCTCCACGATTACGCTGGGCTTTAGCCCAGCCCTCCCTGCGGGACTAAAGCTTACCCGCCCTTCCGCTGGGTCCCGCCTACTCGGTGGATATGTATTAAGCTGGCGCGACGGAGCGGATTTGAGTTGGGCGAATAGGGACGCATCCACGCCCGCGGGCGCAGGCAGTTCCTCAAGCTCCTTGAGGGCGTCAACTAGCGCGACGGATTTCCCATTCTCGCCCCGGATCACACCCGTCTCGTGCCTGTTCAACTCTGGCGCACGGGCGGGGACGCCCCTGACCCAGATTGCTGAGTGGCTTGCGGTTCGCCACCGCAGGTTGACTTCAGGAGGGCAAACTTGCAGAAGGTCGCTAGGAGTCCGAGCCGGCGAAACGAGCGGTCGCCCCCCCCCCACCCCTTACAGTTCCCTTTGTTGTCCTCATTTTGTTTCCTCCCCGCCAGCGGCGCACAAGCCTCCTACGGGGGCGCAGATTTTCTCGTAGCGCCAGGGATGAGCAAGCTGTCCTTAGTCGCCTTAGGCAACCCCCGTCCCGTCCGTGGACGAGAGCAAATGGTGGAGGTGGGGGGAGTCGAACCCCCGTCCCGAAAAGCTTCGGACGCAACTTCTACGGCGATAGCTGGCGATTTTTACCCGCCTGAGGCGGGGTCGCCACTTCAGGCAGGCTTCTTTCGCAATCCGGGCGATCCGTCAGCCAACGCACCGGACCGCGGCAGGCCTAAGGTCTCCGCGGGTCAGCCAATTCCGCGAGCAAGTTCGCTTCATTGCCTCGAACGTCCGTCGCGAACCCTCGGACGCCGAGGTGCCGCTTAAGTTTAAGCGACAGCGAGTTCAAAATTGTTGGCGCTTAAAAGCGTCCTCGCGACCTTTTTAGGTGAAATGCGCGAGTTTCCACCCGCCGCCGTAGCGCCTTCAACTCTTCCGGTCGAAACCAAACACACCCCCATTTCAAGGTTCAGCGGGCAACACGCTCTTTACAACGTCAACCCACACGTATATTATACCCTCAAAACAAGACCGGTTACCTAGAAAACAATGCAGGAGTTGAAAGGATGAACTTTCGGCGATACGTTTCGCTCATTCGCCACGCCCAAACGTAACTTTGATCTCTATTTCCCCCTTTGCAGGTGAAACAGGGATGCTAACGCGCTTTATTCCATCGTTTCTTTCCTGTTGCAAATCTCCTGGCGGGTAAGCGTCGGTTAACTGAAGAGTAGCTCCTTCTGGAGACAAAAGCCTCAGAAAAAGCGTTTTCCCGTTAAGAATCATAACCGCGGAGGTTCCGGTCTCACCCAACTTTACTTCCGCAGGTGTGTGCGCACGCCACTCAAGCTTCCGCGCTTCACTTTTCAACCCGATCCTATCTCTAACTTCAACCGAGTTCACTTTCTTCTTGATTATCACCATTCTTTGCCAATACTTGAGTGAGTGAGGATAGCAGGTGGTCAAGTCCATCCCCACGAGTACTTCTTCATCGGATTCCTTAAACTCAGTTACAGGGGCAACTGCGTATTCCACGTAGGGACTATCGTTTATGACTATGGTATTGTGACCCAGAGAGTTTAAGCGATAGTACTCTCGCGGTTTTGCCTTTAGGGGAATTGAGTAGGTCTCCTGTTCGCTACCAAGATCCACTATCCATCGCTCACCCAGCATCTCAACAATGAAACTCCCCTGGTCCTGGTGCATATGGGGAATCATTCTTCTCGGTCCTCCCGCGGTAACGCCCACATAAATTACGTTATCCTCCCCTGCTCCGAAGGTTATTTCCCAGTGATTTCTCAAGAACGCCACCGCAAACCCCTTTGCAGCACCATTCTTAACCTCGTAGACTTTGCTAGAGGGAGGGTAGTTAACGTTAGCCTCCATAGGCTCGTACCATACAAGATTTAAAGGATGGAAGGATCCGATGTCATAAACGTACTTCAGGAGCAGGGAATTTCGGTACTTGCGCGCAAAGAATAAGAGCTGAGGCGCATTGATTCTCCCGTCGCCTGCGTCTCCAAAGTTGAAGGTCTTCCCCGTTGGTCCAGTGAAGTAAAGGCAAAAGTCCCCAGTGAAGCGTAACCCGCTCTCATTCATCCAGCTCCAGTCCTCCCCAGTTGCAGACTCAAGCGCCGAAAGCGCAAGAGCGGTATAGGCTGTAGCGTAATCCCAATAAACAGGGCTTTCCGCCCAAACGCCTTCCCTATCGTAGGTCGCCATTGCCAAAGGCAGACTGGTTCTAGCCCTTTGGAGGACATTTTCCGCTAAATCCGGAGCATCCTCATAAACCGCCAATGCCCCCAATATCATTCCACCGTTGCACACGAGGTTCCAGTTGTAAGGGCTTCTTACCCACGAGACTTTCTTATCAACCGCCTTGAGGTACTCCTTGAGCCCCTTTTCAATAATTGCCCGTGAGAACCGTCGTCTCCACTCTATACTTAACACTGGGTATAACTGATCGAAGCCAAGCGCCATACCAGCGGTCATTTCCGCGGTATCCAGGAAATGCTTTGGATGCCAATCTGGGAAGTCTGCAGAAGCTTCCATTTCAAGGGTCGCCTTCTCGCTATACTTCCGATTGCCACTAAGATGGTAGGCAATCGTTAACGTCAGAACTCTATTCAGGAAATCCCTACTTACCGGAAGCAGTCTCCCACCTTTCACTTCGTACTTTATGACTTGCTTTTGGAGGATGGCGTCCGCCCTATCAAGCAGGCGGACATACTGGTCTTTTAGGTAAGGATCGTCCCCGATCAACTTTCTGATTCTTTCAACATCTTCTGGCTTGAAGATTATCCGGGGATGGATTGGCATTTCACCTGCAATAACGCTAGTCTCAGGAACAATTTCCTTGCTATCCATTGCAAGCCATTCTGGATAAACAAGCCAAAATAGGATCAAAGCCATCATAACCAAGAGCATGTAAGCGACCGATACCAGAGCTTTAGGAGGTCTTTTTACGAAAAATTTCATCTCTTCTTCTCTCTACACAACTTTCCATCCCAACAGACTCATTTCAATCGTAACAGGTTTCCCTATAGTATGCGGAGTGAGCTGTTAGAACTGAAATACTATTACAATAGACCGGCAATAAGCTGACGCTGTCTCCTATGCCTAGCGGAAAAATCCGACACGCGGTCGTAGAAAGCCTTTCTGTCAAAACGTGAAAGCGCAGATTCCTTCAGTTCTTTAAGTGTCCTTAGAGCCACTCTGGTTCCCGCGTGATATGGCATTCCGCATTCATCACAAAAGCTGGTTATTTTAGGATCGTCCCCAATGCCAACAAACGGAATGCCTGCGAGAAGTGCCATAACGAGCCCGTGGTACCTTTCACTCACGATTACTTCACAGTTTCGTATTGTTCTACAAAACTCATCAGGGGAAAGAATCTTCAAACTCTCCTTGTCCAGCCGTTTGCCCAGTCGCTCAAGTTTCCTTGGGTTCTCCCACTCCACTTTCTGAAGAGCCGCGATTATGATGTTCGCGTCGGGAGGAAATTCAGGGGATCCCAAGAGTGGCGATCGAACGTCTCCCTTTACAATGAAACCATATTCGTAAGGAATATTCTCACCAGCTGGGGATGGAAACTCCAACGTCCTTGCGAATACCGCATCGCTGGAAAGAAATCGCCTCTCTGGCGGAAGGACGTCTGCCACGTACAATGCACTTTTCATGTCCCTCCCGGAGAAGAAGGTGACCTTGCTAAGCAAATTACGGGTCACCTGATGCCAGAAAGAGCCATAGATAGGACCTATCCCCTGATTGAGAAGGAGTACCTTCTTCCCCGCCTTGATGAACTCGCGAATCACAGCTAGGTAAAGCACTAGTGAGCGCGTGCTTGAGGAATTCTGGAGTAGACTTCCCCCTGGCGCAATAAGATGGGTCGCTTTTTTAACGGGAATAGAATAGGGCAGAAAGGGGCTAATTCGGACGAACCCTAATTCCCCGTAAACCTCTCTCACCTTGTCAGTGCATCCTTCGCCGGATATTGCCTTAACCGTTAGAGTTAACGAGAATCTCTTATCCCTTAGTATGTCCCCGTAACCCTTAAGGAACGACTCTAGGATGAGTTCGTCGCCGAAGTTGCCCGCCCCAAAATAGCCTAAAATTAGCGCCTCATTCATCGTTTATGGTTTGTGGGTGCCCCGGATGACTCCGTTAGCCACCTTCCATAGAATACCAAAACAGAAGAGAACGAGATAAACTGCAAGAAAGAGTAAAAGACTGAGGACTAGACCATAGCTAGCCCTCAGCACGCTAACGAGAAGCGGAGAGTGAAAATGACTAAAGGTATTGACAAGGCTAGTCATTCCAAGCATCCCTATAGCTAGGAGAACCAACAGGCTTCTATGATTAGTCCTAATAAGCGTGAAAAAGAACAACATACTCGCGTAACCGACAATCTCAGTATTTCTCGGTCTTACGCCTAAGAGATTCTCAAGTCCACTCCTGAAGGAACGTTCCGTTTCGGTAACTAGAAAACCAAACTCATTCCCAGACCGCATCACCGCGACTCCAAGACCAAGGAGCAGGAGGAAAAAAAGCAAAAAGTCCAGATACTTGACGCTGTAACCAAAGAGTCGGTCAAGTCTATGGTAGAAGTTTCTTTCAACTTTAGAGCCCCTCAACGTCGCCAAGTCATAGCAGTAAGCCAACGCGACGAGCGGTGGCAGAATTCTAGAGAGTATAACTCCCTTGAATACCTCCATTTTCGTAAAGGCTTCAGGGCTATGGTAAATCGCAAACACAATCAATCCGCCAGCAAGGGACGTTAGGAACACTATGCTGAATGCCACAAACGCTGACCGCAGTTGCTTATGGAAAGTGAAATCCCAACTGGGGTTCCCGACATTTGATAATAGGTACCTTAGAGATAAACCCAGTCCTAGTAGTGGGCTTACAAGAGCGACCAAAAGCCCGAATGGGGTAACCACGTAGCTCTCCACAAGGGTATTAGAAATAGACAAACCGAAGAACAGTGCCAGAAGGGGAACGAGTACCGCAGGATGAAAGAGCCATTCTAAAGGAATACTTTGAGGGAAATATATATGAATGAACAACAGAAAACTTAGGAATGCAAGCAGAAGGATGAATGAATCCAACCAGACAAAACGTTCCCGCGGGGGATTCTTCAAATCAAGACTCAGGGCGTAACCGAGCTCATCCCTTATTCCCAACACAAGATCCTGTAAGAAGCTCGCCTGGGCTGAAGCCACACTTTCCAACAGGTTGTTGTTCACAATGATCCCTTTTGAATTTGCGACGGGATGAATGTAAAGGATTCTCGGGTTACGCTCTTTCAGGGCGCGTAAGTAGCGGTCACCCATATCCCTAAGAGACATTTTCGCAATCTCATCTGGAGGGATTGTGTGCAGCCAAAATATCCTTTCTGCTGGAAGAAGGTGGGCAAGAGCGGAAAGTCCCTCAATACGTGAGAATTCGGGAATCCCCAAGTCACCGTCAATGTATTCCGCGGTAGCAGAAAGTGAATTTGGATAACCCAATACGTTATCTCCCTGAAAGATAATCAGAGGTAGACGCTCCTTCATTAGAGGCACCAGCGACAGCTTGCGGAGCACTGCCTGGCGGTCAAAAAGCCCATTCCCGCTAGGTCTAAATACGTAGCCGAATTCCTCTGGATGGGCGACCTCGGGCCTGAGGTAGAACCCAAGAGAAAGTCTATTCCTTTCCTCCTCGGATAAAGGTGGTAGTTCTAGCGAGATATTTAGACTGCTAGCGGAAAGCGAAACGTCTATCTCAAATCCACCCACCAATTGGTGGGAAAGTGCGTCCCAAATCATTGCTTCCAGCATAGTCCCTTTCTCCGGGGAAGAGCCCTCCAAAACTCCCCTTTCGGAGTAAAAATCCGCGGCGCGAGAAAGTGGCTCCTCCAAAAGGAGCCCTCGCGGAATAGTCACCCGATAAGAGGTTTTACCCACCGACAAACCCGAAGCGGAGCCAATGTAATCCAACTCTGTTAGCGACTTAATCGTTACCTCGTTCACTGATAAGGCTGAGGGGCTAGGAAGGGCTACGCTTACTCCCTGTTTTTGAAGTTTGGCAAAACCATCCCCATCAAATACTAGGAGAACCTTTCTGAAGTCATTGTCCCAACCGACTCGTTCAACAAGCTTGGCAATAACTGACAATGCACCTAGCAGAACTATTGCAACCAGGAAGCTTCGGGTATATCTGGTCATTAGTCTAGCGGTTAGGGCTTTAAACCGCGGACATAAATTGTAGCCGATTCCTCAAAAGCGATCCTCGCTTGCTCATCGGATGCGACAACGTAAAGATGGAAAGGTTGGAGCTCATACTCAAGAACTATGACGCCCGAGGTAACGTCAACAAACCTTGTATCTTGAAAGTTATGCTCACGAAGGCGAATCGGATGGTCCATAGGTTCCGTAATAATAAGCTCTGTTCCACCGTCAAGCTTGAAGAAATCCCCACCTTTCACCTTTATTTTCTTCCAGCGAGCATGCCAATCTACGTAAGTTTTAGTGACTAACGGATCCTCCTTGCTGCCCGGTTCCGGCACCCTCGCCAGCACCACGCCTAGAAGTCCCAACATTACGGGAGCCAAGAGCAAAATGCAAAGTTTTAATTTCACGTACGATCTGAAAACCATTGTGTGCTCAAGACCTCAGATTTGAGAAGGCAATAGAGAATATACTATATCTCCCAATACTTTCAGCTAAGTTCGTCTAGCGGGACTCCCGCCTCAACTACGATTCTAGTTGCCTTAATGGAGAGCTTTTTTATCACTATGTCATCCTGGAGTTGACGCAGGCGGATTCTGGGCGCGAGGCGGGCCACGATTTGCTCCAGTAGATCATCACTGATCCCCAACCCGCCAAATTCTAGCGAGGACGGAACAAAGGTAATCTCTCTATCGTCCTTGAGCCCAAATTCGCCCGCAAGGCTAAGGCCATAACTTTTCCCCAGCACCTCTAAGGTTGCGTCCACCTTTACGGGTAAACTGTTTCTACCCTTTTCCACTCCCTCGTTCTCTTCAAGGAAGGAGAGCTTTACCTCTTTGAGTCCTAGCTTTCCGCCCCTTTCTGTCCAGGCTTCTGCCAGGGCTGCCAAGGTCACCTCAAACCGAACATCCGCCTCCCCAACCGCTTCAATGACTGGGCTTCGCTTCATAAGGATATTGGGGACGTTCACCTTTACTTCCGTTGCATTCAGCTCCAAGTTCTCAATAACCACGGACTCAACCTTTGCGACGGAGGATTTTATGCGGATTTCACGTATCCTACCATTTAAGCTGTCAATGGGAGTTCCATAGAGAATCTTTACGTCCGCGCTGGCGGGAAGCAAAAAGTAGCGTCGGACCTCATCAGCAAGCTTTTGCTCTATAAAGTAGTAAAGGAATAGGTAGAGCGCGGCAATAAGGACGATCAACAGAAAGACAGTCTTCGCAACAAAGCCGAAAAGGCGGCGCAGACAGCCCACACTAGTTGACCTCCACCATCCAGTCAACCAGGTCTGCCTCTTGTGGTGGGGTAGTTGGGGTGTTCTCCACTACTTCCAGCTGTTCCCTCTCCTCATCGGTGTTAAATCCGATTTCGACTTCCACGAGCACTGGCTTTCCGAGCCAATCCAATACCTGCCCAAAATCAGATGGATTGGATTCCTTATCCACGCCGGTAGTCGCTACCATAAAGTCTACTAGGAACTGCGAAACTTCTCTATCCAGAAGATCGGTAAATAACGCCGGATCAATCTTCAGTTCAAGGAAATTCCTGCCCACGTTTATACCCCTGAACCACGGTTCGTTCGCTATGGGACTAGGGAGCTCGTCCGTCCAGAAAAGTGATATGCCGGCGAACGTTCCGTCCTCCGTGCCGTCAAGAAGGCTTACTGAATTACCACCGCTACCATCAAACGTATTGGCAACCGCAAGATCCATCAGCTGATCCTGATTGTAATCAAGGAGGGCTGCCCTTACTGGTTGGCTTCCGGTGGGGGCCGGTATAGGTTCACTGAAGCTCCCTCCCTGCTGACCCAGAAACCTCCTGACCTGATTACCACCCTGCTCCGTCACTATTAGCTCCGGAACGCCGTCCCTGTTCAAATCAAAAAGTTGAACCTGGCTTGGAGTCTTGCCGACAGGGAGAATCATAGGTTCTCCGTAGGTTCCATCACTATTGCTCAAGAACACGGAGACGGAATTCCCACCATCGCCATCAAACGAGTTAGCAACTACAAAATCCACGAAAGCATCCTCATTGAGCGGGGAAACCGCAATACTTGACGGAGCTTTCCCCGTGGTAATTGGCGGGTCAAACACGTCGGTAAACGTCCCATCCCCGGCACCCTTCAGAACGCTCACTGTGTTGCCTCCATCACCGTCAAATCCGTTAACCACGAACAGGTCTGTTATACCGTCAGCATCGTAGTCTCCAACGCTAATATCAACCGGGTTCTTGCCGACCGAGTAAAAGGAAGGTTCATCAAAATCCTCTTCTCCTCTGAGAATTACCGCGATGCTGTTGCCCTCGGCGCTGTCCGTAAACATGGTTACCGCTATGTCTTCCTTCCCGTCAGCATTGAATTCCGCAGTACGAATCGCAAGGGGTTGGGCGGGAAGCTGAATTACCTGACCTCCCGTCAATGCCCCTTCACCGTCGTTTATCAGAAACCCTACTGATCTACCGTTTTCTGTGTTGGCAAAATTCGTAACTGCAACATCCAGATGACCATCACCGTCATAGTCCAACAATGCGAGTCTTGATGGCTCGTCTCCCGCAGAATAACTCTTTGGCGTTCCGAAAGTGCCGTCACCTTTGTTGAGAAGCACCGAAATACTATCATCCCCGCTATTAGCAACGATTAGGTCTATATGAGTGTCCCCGTCTAGATCACCCGCTACAAGGTCCTTCGGTGACTTCCCCACCGAAATCATCTTTGGCAGGTCCTCCCGCTCAAGTGTGTAGACGTTCACGGGGGATGTAGTCGGTGCGGATCCGTTAAATGCCACGTAGCGTTCCCAATTCCTGCCGCGGTCAGGTCCCGATACGTAAGGGAACGGTCTGGTATCCTCGTTTCTGCTGGGCGCGTTTGAAAAGTTGAACACGAAGAAGTAGAAGAGATCGGACGCGATGTCCGCCTGGGTTTGATATCTCAAGACGATTTCCACCGGTTTAGCCGCCGGTTCACCAGCTACTGTCTTGTCTCTGGCGCAGGAATAGAAGGCAACACCTAAAAGGGAGAATAGGAACAAACAAGTTAGAAACCTCATATTCACTTTGATTATAACAATGGAATACCTGTTCAGAGGATGTGCGCGGTGCCCATTTCGTGATCCCATGGAAGGAGTACAAGATAGACGTTTCCAAGGGCCTTCAAGAATGGGCTTAACTAGGAATATGCTCCCCGAACCTCCAACCCCCTCCCAATTCATAATCATTCAAACTCAATGAGAACTTGATTGATGGAGACCGTATCGCCCTTCTTGACCAATACCTCTTTAACTTTTCCCTCAACAGTGCTTCCAAGCTCATTTTCCATCTTCATCGCCTCAAGCACTCCAACGACTTGTCCAATTTCAACCTTATCGCCCGGCTTGACGTAGATATCAAGAAGTTTCCCTGGCATCGGCGCAAGAATCTGCTTCTCCGCCGAGGGTCCCGCTCCTTTCCTCCTGAACCTATTTAGAAGTTCTTCCATCTCCACTTGCCTCGGGGTCTTGACCTCTACTTCGTAAGACTTGCCTGAGTGAATGACTTCTCTCAAAGTTCCGTGGGAACGGCTATACTCAAAAAAACCCACAGAACCACCAATCCCCATGGTTATCGATGTGGGCTTCAGCTCCACAATCTCCACTGGTAATCTGTCCCCACCAATTTCCGCGACAAAGGCATTCTCACGTTCGGGGTCAGCGGTTAGGTTAACGTCAAATCTAATACCATTTACAATTGCGACAAGTTTCAACGCCCAAACACCTTCAGTACCCAAGATGGAGCATAGGGTCGTTCCACCTTTCCCGTTCCTTCGGAGTGCTCCTCGCAATTGAATCATCAGAGAAATAACCTGACCTGTGCGCAAGCAGGTAAGCGAGGGCGCTCGCAACTGCTACTCTCTGCAGACTCTGCTTCTGGTCAGCCCGGGTCAGGAATTTCCTAATTTCTTCCTGATGAAAGTACTTATCCACGAATGACGTTGTGAAGGAACCATCAATAAAGACAGCGTGGGACATAACGTACTGGTGAAATGGGATAGTCGTTTTAATACCGGTAATGATGAATTCGTTTAGCGCCCGCAGCATTTTTCTAACCGCGACATCGCGGGTATGACCGTGCGTTATCAGCTTCCCAACGAGAGAGTCGTAGTGCATGGGCACAGTGTAGCCCTCATATACGTGAGAATCCAGCCTGACACCGTTTCCCATAGGTGGAATATAGCGGTTCACCCTACCTAGGGTTGGCACGAAATTGTTTAGTGGGTCCTCGGCGTTAATTCGCGCTTCTACTGAATGGCCGGAAAACCTGACTTCCTCTTGGTTGTAGTCAAGGTTCCTCCCCTCAGCTATGCTGATCTGCTCCCTGACAAGATCGGTATTGGTAATGAGTTCGGTAACCGGATGCTCAACTTGCAAGCGAGTGTTCATCTCAATGAAATAGTAATTCCCGTCCTTATCCAATAGGAATTCAACAGTTCCGGCGTTTACGTAACCTGCAGCCTTAGCGATCTTCACCGCGCACTCTCCAATCTCCGCCCTTTTCTCTTCCGAGAGTGCAGGGCTAGGTGCTTCCTCAATCAACTTCTGATGACGTCGTTGAATAGAGCACTCACGCTCGCCAAGATGTACAACATTTCCGGCTTGGTCCGCCAGGATTTGGAATTCTATGTGCTTTGGCTCCTCTACTAGCCTTTCAACGAAAACAGCGTTAGAGCCAAAGGCGGTTAAGCACTCACTTTGGGCGGAACGGAAGGAACGCTCAAACTCCTCCATCTTGTGAACGACTCTCATACCACGTCCGCCTCCACCAGCAGCTGCTTTTATCATTACTGGAAATCCGAAACGCTTTACAAAGGTTTTGCCTTCCTCCAGGGTCGTCACCGCCTTTTCGGTTCCCGGAATTACTGGAACACCGATTCCTCTAGCAGTTCCTTTGGCGAAAAGCTTGTCACCGAGATCGTGGATATTCTTGGGGGAAGGACCGATAAACACTATTCTTTCATCCTCAAGCACCTGAGCGAATTCCTCGTTCTCCGAAAGAAAGCCGTACCCAGGATGAACAGCGTCAACCTTATACTTCTTGCAGATATCCACCACAAGGGGAATGTTTAAGTAGGTTTCCTGAGGGCTATTCCCGGGGAGGCGCTCCGCAAAATCGCTAAGTACTATATGAAGCGCGTTGTGATCAGCGTCTGAATAGATGCTAACCGTTTCAATCTCCATTTCCTTGCACGTTCTAATAATCCGCACCGCTATCTCGCCGCGATTAGCTATCAAGATACGTCTAATTTTTCGCGTCTTTTTCATCGGTGATGATGCTAGCTCTTCTTTAGGTTGTCCGCTAGCTCGCCAATTATAGCTTCAACCGCACTGTAAGTATCAATTTCACCTCTGTAAACCATCTCCGCGTAATTCTTCAGCTTTCCACTTACCCCAGGCGTGAATGACAACTTCCTACGGACCCTTTCCTCAATGAGAAACCTTAGTTCACTTACTACCTGCTGTCGCATCCGTTCTTTAAGCAATCCTTTATCCTTAAGAAACTGCTGGTGCGCATAAAACGACTCAAGAACCTCCGCCACTCCTTCACCAGTTGTTGCACACACCTTCTTAACAGGAGGCTTCCATTCAAGCCTTTCGTCAACGGACGAAAGAAGCAGGGAAACTTCTGTGAAAAGGCCATCAGCCCCGGGTCGGTCTGCCTTATTAATCACGTAGATGTCCGCTATTTCCATAACCCCAGCCTTCATCGTCTGAATCCCGTCCCCGCTTTCCGGAGAGAGAAGAAGAACGACGCAGTCCGCAATTTCAACCACGTCAAATCCAGTCTGCCCAATGCCCACAGTCTCAACGATCACAATGTCGCTACCGTAAAGTTCCAGGACCCGAACCGCATTGGCGGTTGCTGAGGAAATGCCCCCGAGACTTCCTCTGCTCCCCATACTACGAATGTATACACCCTCATCGTCATCCTCCCCTCCTACCATCCTGATCCTGTCTCCCAGCACCGCTCCACCGGTGAAGGGAGAAGTTGGGTCTACAGCAACCACGCCCACTCGTAGGCTCTGAGAGCGCAGAATTCTTAATATTCCCTTGGCGAGAGTACTCTTTCCAACTCCCGGACTGCCGGTTATCCCCAGCCTCGGCTTCTTCTCATAGAAAGGCGAAATCGCGCGCACGAATAGGGGAGCAAAGGCTGGGTCGTCCTCTATAAGGCTAATTGCCCGCGAGACCGCTCTTATCTTCCGATTCCTAATCTCATCAACCAATCTCAGAACGTTCTCAGGGATTGCCGATTTGTCAGCTCCCATTAGACTCCCCCGCATCTTCAGATAATCCTCTGACCCCTTTAGTAAGGAGCGCATCGTCACCCGCTTCAGTCCGTTCCCTGGGTCCAAATACGAACACCAACTTTGAAGCCGAATCAACCACGAAAACGTAATCATCCGCAGTTACATCAATGCTTGATGGCTGTCTCAATCCTCTATGCCTGAGGCTGAAGAGCGGGGTGAAACGGGGGGAGAAGGCTATTACCGAAGGCTGGGTTGGCGATGCGTCCGAGAGAAAGACGACACCTTCCTCCGTAACCGCTATGTCAATCGGGTCCTCAAACAGGTAAAGGGTCTGTCCCTCCGGTTTTGCGTTTACTATCTTAAGAAGCCTGCCGTCGCGAGCATAGATCTTTATTCTTTTGTTCACCCGGTCTACCGCTAGAATCTTGTCACGGAAGAACGCAACGCCAGAAATGCCGTCAAATGCTTCATCCGTACTACCAGCGGAAGTCCACTGCTGATAGAGAACCTTCTGCCTTTCAATATTCTCCGTTGAGTAGATCGTATTAAGAAAATCAGAGTAGCTATTCTTAGACTTAGAATTGCTGGAAAAGAGCACCTGCCCCTCCACCAAGTCCACCGTAAAGAAGCCGTTGTTAAGGACATCGTTGACAACCGCTTGGTAAGTTCCTTGATCCACATCAAAGAAGGAAGGAAGTATGGAAGGAATCTTAAGGGACCCAAGATAAGCACCGCTGGGCGTGTAGCGGAGAATTGAAGGAACCAGTCTGGCGGTTTTCTCGTTAGGAGCGGAATAGAGCGCGTTTAGTACTAGTATCTCGCCCTCAAAATAAGCAAGGTCCGCTGTTCTGAAAAGCGAATGGCTCTCAAGGGCAGAAATCGCCTCGCTAGAAAGCAGTTCTGCCTCATTAACGTCAACCCTGTTCCAAATTTCTGAGGGTGATGGCGTGACTTTCTTTAGGCTAAGACCGCTGCCAAAGGAATAAAGAAACTTACCAGCGTAATCAAACACCTGAATTCTGGAGAGGTCCGCGTCGCCAACATAGACGACGCCGTCCCCCGCGGAGATACCACTAATCACGTGAAAAAGCCCATCGCCTTCGCCCTGCCCGCCAAACGCACGCAAGAAGACGATATCTTGAACTCCAGGAACTTTGTCCTTCGGCTGGGCGATCTGCACTCTCTTGAACTCAGCTTCTGGGCTGACGGGGCACGAGCTTAAAAAGAGAAGAGCTAACAGGCAGGCGTTGCTAATTAGGAGAAAACGCATAAGTTAATCCGAGCAAATAAGGTGACCCAGTTTTGCAGCTTTGGTCTGAAGATAATTCTCATTGATTTCATTACGTATCACGCTGTTCGGAATGGGAACACGTTCAACGATTTCAATACCATACGCCTCCAACCCCACCATTTTCCTGGGGTTGTTCGTTATCACGCGGATCTTCCTAACCCCGATGTCCCTAAGGATTTGAGCACCTATCCCGTAGTCCCTCATGTCTGGCGGGAATCCAAGCTCAAGGTTCGCCTCCACAGTATCCATTCCCTCATCTTGAAGGTGATAGGCACGTATCTTGTTCATCAAGCCAATCCCACGCCCCTCCTGCATCAGGTATAGAAGCACACCCCTCCCCTCCTCCGCAACAATTCGCATTGCATACTTCAGCTGAGCTCCGCAGTCGCACCTCAGACTACCGAGCACATCGCCCGTGAGGCATTGCGAGTGAACCCGAACTAAAACCGGTTCCTCGGGGCTCAGCTCTCCGAGAACCAGCGCTACGTGCTGCTCCCCTGTCAGGGGAACGTGATAGCCTATGATTTGGAACAAGCCATACTCGGTGGGAAGGGTAGCTTCGTCAACCCTCTGAACTAGAGATTCACGCTTCAATCTATACTTCACAATATCCTTAACGTGAACTATCGGAATACTGTGCTCTGAGGAAAAGACGGTCAAGTCCTCAAGACGAGCCATCGTACCATCGTCCTTCATAATCTCGCAAACCACCGCAATGGGCTTAAGTCCGGCGAGTTTGCAGAGGTCCACGCTTCCCTCCGTTTGCCCAACTCTTCTAAGAACACCGCCAGGCTCCGCGCGGAGAGGAAACACGTGACCCGGCCTAGCAAGGTCGGAAGGCTTTGTATTCTCATCCACCAGCGCTCTGATGGTAACTGACCTATCATAGGCAGATATGCCAGTAGCGGTTCCCTTGATGGCATCTACACTAACGGTAAAGGCGGTCTTGTGGATTGCGGTATTCTCCGCGCTCATTAAGGGGAGGCCGAGGTCCTCAACTCGCTTCTTGGTCATAGGCACGCAGATGAGACCTCTGCCATATCTAGCCATGAAATTTATCGCTTCAGGAGTTACCTTTTCTCCCGCAAGAACCAGATCGCCTTCGTTTTCGCGATCGACGTCGTCCATAAGGATTACGAAGCTTCCCCTCTGAAGCGATGAAATGGCGATTTGAACACGCTCCTCAAATCTGTTGGGATCAAGCGGATCGTTCATTTCCTAGGTTTGAAATACCCTCAAAATTAGATTTCCCATACTTAAGAATGAGTGATATCGTATGATAGGCGCTCTTCACAAGGAGGTCAAATTCCACGTTAACTTCGTCGCCTCGTTTTAGGCGTGAAAGGTTGGTTTTTGTAAGAGTGTAGGAAACCAAGTTTACCCAAAAGGCGTTCCTGGAAACTTTCCTCACGGTTAGGCTGACGCCATTGAGCGCAACGCTTGCGCTCGGCAAAACGAAAGCCTTGTATTTCTCAGGAAGAGCCACCGCGAGATCCGCTTCTAGTCCTTGAGAACGTTTATTGAGAGCTAGAACTCTAAGGGAATCATCAACGTGGCCGAAAACGAAGTGACCGCCCAGTGAGTCCCCAACCCGCACGGATGGCTCCAAGTTAACCATGGAGCCAACGGAGGTTGTCTTCAAGTTGGTCGCCTTCAAAGTTTCCGACAGCAAAGAGGCGGAAAAGGAACGCTTACCCACATCCTCACAGGTTAGGCAAACGCCATTTACCCCGACAGAATCCCCCTCCTTCAACGCCGAAAGAACTTCCTTGCACTTTATGGTTATCAACGCGCCTTTACCCCTTCTTGACAGGCTTTCTACGGTCCCCACTTCTTTAATAATACCAGTAAACACGTTCATTCAAAAGTATAACATTATGCTCCCGCATTAAGAACTAAGGTAGGCTAATACCGCGGGACTCGCGCCAAGGTCCGCGCTCAAGCGACTTTTGAGAGGCGGGACACCAACCTTGCGGGTTGGCTCGCCCTCGCGCCAGGCTTCATCTGCAACGGTAGGCGGAATTGCGAGCTACACTTTAGGTGGAGTAACGTCTATTTGCCCTTGGTACTTTCCGGACCTGTCTTTGTACGAGACGTCAGGCGGTGTATCGCACTCAAAGAAGAGAACCTGGGCGATCCCTTCATTGGCGTATATCTTCGCAGGTACGGGGGCGGTATTGCAGATTCCTAGAGTGATATGCCCTTCCCACTCGGGTTCCAAAGGGGTGACGTTCGTTATTATTCCGCATCTCGCGTAGGTGCTTTTCCCAACGCAAATCGTCATCACGTTTCTAGGAATGCGGAAGTACTCCACCGACCGAGCCAGGGCGAAGGAGTTCGGGGGAATTATGCATAAACTCCCCTTAAACCCAACGAAGCAACCCTCGTTAAATGCCTTCGGATCAATTGTCGTGGCATTCGCATTGGTAAATATCTTGAACTCATCTGCAAGGCGAAGATCATATCCGTAACTGCTAATGCCAAACGAGATAACCCCTTCCTTTACACACTTTTCGGAGAAGGGCTCTATCATTCTTCTTTCAAGAGCCATTTTCTTTATCCAAGAGTCCGGTTTAATCATAAAGTCCTCTCTTCACGCTGATTCTTCTCCACGTGCTTACACTGCTGGGGGCGAGGAAACCACCGAAGATGCATTATAGCGGAGAGCATTAATAGGATGCGAGTTAACGTGAACCTTTAGTATGGAAACTTGAGGCTAGGAACCTTTGAAATAACCAGAAGATCTCTAAGTTTTAAGAAGGTTGATCCAGGCCGATGGGGAACTCCCATCCAGCGACGAATTCGGTCCAGAAATCTTCGCAGAGAAAGTTACCCACGGGGGTTTAAAACACAGACTGTATATTTTCTTGATTTCTAGACTTTCCTCTTAGCGCCCGTTCTCTTCGCTCTATGCTTCTTTGCCTCAAAGTACTTAAGTATTAACGCGACAATTAGCAGGGCAAAAAACCCACCTGCCACGAACCACTGAATGGGCGAGATTGCCATAAACTCACCTCCCGTTTACAAGAATTTAAGACTGCTTGCCCACCCTTCCTTCCATAGGCGAACTGGCGGACGCAAACTTCCGCTTCTCAATTCTACCAGCAAGGAATGCTTTTCTTCCAGCCTCAACACCAAACCTCATCGCCTCAGCCATCAATACAGGATCCTTTGCCTTGGCAATCGCAGTGTTTATAAGCACCGCATCAGCTCCCAATTCTAACGCTTGCGAGGCGTCAGAGGGTACGCCAATGCCCGCATCTACAATGAGAGGGACATCCTCCGGCAAAAGCTCCAAAAGAAGCTCAATTCCCGCAAAATCCACGAAACCCTGGCCCGACCCAATAGGACTCGCGAGGGGCATCACACAGGACGCCCCTGCCTCAATGAGCTTCATAGCGGTAATCGGGTCGTCATTTGTATAGGGCATAACGATGAAGCCCTCTTTTGCGAGAATGCGGGTCGCCTCAACGGTCGCGCAGACGTCGGGCAGAAGCGTTCGCTCGTCACCGATTACCTCCAATTTAATAAGATTCGTATCGCATAGCTCCCTTGCTAGCCTAGCAACTCGTAATGCTTCTTCCAGTGTGTAGCACCCCGCGGTATTGGGCAGAAGCTCAATCTTGTCCAATGGCAGGTAATTGATCAGGTTCTCATGCGGATTATCAAAGTTCACTCTGCGCACCGCTACGGTAACGAGCTCGCAACCGCTTGCCTCAACAGCATCCCTCATCAACTCAAAAGAGGCGTACTTGCCAGTTCCAAGTATGAGACGGCTCTTGAATTGCTTTCCGGCGATTGAAAACGCTCTATCTTTTATCGGTCGCAATCCCTATTCTCCAATGAATTCATAACGACTAACGAGGGCGATTATTGCGTCCCATAAATTTTAGCAAATTGGGGAAATCAAGCGCATTTTGGAGAAGTTTTAGACGTCGTAGAAGACTCATACATCTTCCTCTAACCGCGATTTCAGATTCCCTTTTACAATTCAGTTAAACGATGGTAGTCTAATTAGAGTGAAAAGAGCTAATGAACCCGTTTCCATGGGCGAAGCCACGATAGTATCACCTGAAACCGGTGGTAAAGCTGTCTACGCCACCACCGCCTCTGGTGAGGCAACGCTTGTTAGCTTGCCAATCTCCGGGGATGCAACGCAGGTTGCGCCCTCCCTTACCACGATTGACCTGAGCCAGCTTCAGCCGTCCCTTTCCGCCAATCTCGTCCTTCACAATCCCTATGCCCTAGCGGAAGCTAAGAGCGATAACTACTTGCTGGTTGAACTTTTGGGCTCATTTGAGGGCAAGAAGCTTGCCCGCCCGCCAGTCAACTTATCACTGGTGCTGGACAAATCAGGCTCAATGGAGGGACGCCCGTTGGAGCAAGTGAAGGAAGCCTGTAGACAGGTAATTGATAAGCTTGGACCCGCTGATACACTTTCCGTCGTTACTTTTGCCGAGGGGGTTGATGTAGTTTTGGCTCAATCCCCGGTTACGAGAAAGGAGCTCCTAAAGGCACAGCTGGACTTGATACGCGCACGAGGAACAACAAACTTATTCGGCGGTATGGTTGCCGGTGCGAACCAACTTGGGATGGTGAAAGCTCCCACGCACCTTTCCAGGATTGTCCTTCTTACCGACGGCGAAGCTAACGAGGGAGTTACGGAGTACGGAGAAATTATTGCCAAGGCTCGCCAAATTAGCGGAGATGGTATTTCAGTAAGCACGATAGGCGTGGGCATTGAGTACAACGAGGAGTTGATGAAGGGAGTAGCCAAGAACACGCTTGGAAACTACTACTACATTGAGCAGGTGAGCGACATCCCCCGCGTGTTTGAGGAGGAGCTGGCCAGCCTGTTTGAGGTGATAGCTAAAAACATTAGGCTATCCCTTAAATTCTCCAAAGGTGTTAGCCTTTCCAAGTTTTACGGCAAAGAGGTAGAACTTCTTAACGGAGCCTGTGAAACAAGCCTCCCTGATTTAATCGCAGGAAGAACACAGAATCAGCTCATCCGACTTTCTTTCAGCCCGCACCTTGAAGCGAGGTTCAGGGTGTTGAAAGCGGAACTTTCTTATGAATACATAGGTCAGACGGACAGGATGCGACTCGCAACGGAAGCTATAGTGGAATTTACAAAGGACAAGAACAAGATTCTTGCCTCCATAAACCACCACGTGGACGAGATAATGAGGGTAAAGGACGTAGTCGCTGAGATAAGCAGGGCGAAGGAACTCCTCGCCAAGGATGCGGGAACCGCGACGATGATAATTGACCGCGCAAAGACGGTGCTGATTCAGGCCGGTCGCGAGGGTGACGCAACGCTTGTCGCGGAGGCTATTGACAAGCTAGCAAAGGGCGAGGTGGAAAAGGCGGACAAGACCTTGGGCGCCACGACCTGGGAATTAGAGGAGTAAGCACAACCGCCCTACCCAAATAGCCCTAACCAACTCGCCACCCTCTTAAGGGCGGTTGCCCTGGAAGAAGTCAAGGATAGCGCAATAGATGGAGCCGTTCTTGCTGTAGGCGATATAGATATAGCCCTCCTCTGACACCGCCATATCAAGGAAGGAGTTTCCTGAACTTCCGACATCCTGTTGGTCAATAGAGTCAATCTCATTTCCATCAGAGTCGCGACCTTTCACATTCATCCATTCAACTCCATTCCAAACTTTTACATAAACGAATGGTGGGCTCTCCGAGCCTTCGTAGGCGACAACTTGAATTCCCAGCATCGGGTCGTAATCGAAATCTGCGTATGCTCCGATGCCGGAGTCAACGACAGTATCGACTGTAGGTGTGTTGCCTTCAGCCCAACCGCTAGCGCTTCCTTCAACAAAATACAAGTTGCCATCCGAACCTTTCCAGAGAATTCCAACCTGCTCATCGCGAAAGAAACTTAATGAGACGTGTCTCGTTGTTTCAGAAGAAGGCTGGGCGTCCTCAACTTCAAACCGGTAAGTCCAATCTGGACCTGCCCAATTATGTTGAGCCTGCTCTAATTCATAGAACAACTTGAGTCCCTCGGCGGTTTCCTCGGTGTACACGACCGCAGTTTGCCATATATGGGGTTTCCATTTGCCGGTACCTTGGTCAAGCACCAAGACAGGCTTATGGTCGTGCGACAGGCCAATGCTTTACACTGTCCTCGGCTTCCTCCACAGTTTCGTATCCGTTTCTAAAGATATTATCCGTGAGCTGAGGGCTCGTTTCCGCAAGCCTGACCCGCAGAGGCGACTCAGTAGGCTTTGGATTTCGCCTGTAATGAATCGGAGGCTCCGCCGAATCCACAACCAGGCGCAGGGGCGAATCGCCCGCAAATGTAGCATCACCAATTAGAAGCTGTCCTAGCCATCCTACTTCAGGTATATCGGTACCGTAATAATAAATGATACCGGTTGTGGGCGGAGAATCAGACCATGTTCTAGCTGTCCAGAAACTTGCCGCAACGTGAGCAAGGTTCATCTCATAATCATAAGTTAGATCGCACTGTTCACCAATAACTGCGTCATTCTCAAGGTCAGGTGGCGGTTGAGCATGGTCCCACACGAGGACAGGGGCCGACCAAAGCCCCGTTTCTTTATCCCTCCACGAGTAAATTGGAACTTCGTTAGGCTCTGACTTAGGATTAAAAGCATTACTTCTGCTTGAATGGTAGATAAGCCCCGGCTCCTGCGTGCTCGGCCTGATATCTATAGCGATACTTGGCATTCCCAAATCATTGAGATAATCGTTGTGGGTTGGAATTGCCTCTGGGTCAGACTCTGGGGTCAGCGGGTCCGCGTCCACCACGGTGGGTATCCCATATACCCTAACTTGCAATTCGCTGCTATCCTGGTGCGTCTGGTACTGAAGGCATTCTTGCTCGGTGTCATATTCGTCGTAAATGACCACCCTCGCACTGAAAAGACCCGCATCCTCGTAAACGTGACTGGTTTTGCCAAAGACATTATCCGGGTCGTCCCCATCTTGCCCATCTTCAACGTAAGTGTTACCGTCCCCAAAGATAAACTCAAATTTAGTTGGTTTCCCATTCGGACCATCCTTATCAAAAGAGCCTGACGCATCAAACTCTACTTGAAGTGGCGCAAAGCCGAAAGGCTCAGCCGGATTTGTTGTTAACACGATATGAGGAACCGCATGGCTGACTCTAAGCAAAGGACCGAAATCCAATAACCTCTTGGCTGTAAATCCCTCGTTATCCTGAACTTCCACCTGGCTGTTGAAGTTTACATCATGGTTGGGGATAGGGATGTCCCCTGGAGTGAATGTATGCTCCACCTGTCCGTCGCCGGGATTCTCGGTATATTCCCATCCAGTATCTCCACTAGCGTCTCCATCCACGTCATACCGAATTCTCATAATTCCGTTACCGTCGGTATCCTCGGCATTGACCACAAAGGTTATTTGTTCACCGCATTCGGCTGGATTGGGAGTTGCAGTCCAATTGTTAACTGCAGGAGGACCCTTGATGATTATTAACTGAGAAGATACTTCTGCAGACCAACCAGAGTGACCGACTCCTTCGCCTTTCACCTTTAGTTTGCAGACGTACTTGCCTGGTTCAGTAAAGGCAAATCGGGTTATCCCATCAAATTCCCCGTCGGGAGGACTGCTCTCTCCTTCCAGATACTCGGCAAAGTATTCCTCCTGACCGTTTACGATACGGTAAAACCGAAAATAATAAGTAGTGATTCTGTCTTCTGCATCCGGGTCATAGGATCCACTCCCATCAAATGTCACTTCCACTGGGGGAGGAATAGTCCCTTCCGTTATGTCCTGGGTCAGAACTGCGATGGGTAGCTGATCAGGTGGTATTTCCAAGTAAACAGTATCTGACCATGTATCACTCTCGCCTGTACCAAACACCGGCTTGACCCTTATCTGGTCGTTATTGTGAAGATTATCGGGAAGTTCAGATTGCGTAAGTTCACCCCGCCAAAGGGCTCGGAAATCTTGTGTTGTCCGTTTGTCCAAACCCCATTCGGCAACCTTAGTTGCATTAGCCCAATTGCTCTGACCAGCTGGAAGGTAATAGACGTTGTAGCCTTCAATTTGTAAGAAGAAGTTCTGAGCGATGGGGGTGATGTCCTGAATGCTTAACACGCCATCACCATTGGTCACCCTATCAAGATGCGGGTCAATATCCTCGTTCCACTGAGGGGGCTGTGCATCCTCATTCCAGAAATGAAACCATTTATCCGCAAGAGGTGTGATATCTTGAATGTTAACAACACCATCAAAGTTTAAATCTCCACTTACTCTTTCGTTGAAGGACAACGTCCAACGCCATTCGTTGCCTATACGTGTAACCTTCAAGAATTCCTTAATAGTTCGGTTTTGATTCCAAGGCGGACTGGGTTCCGGGACCTGCCACTGAACCATGTGCCCAGCGCTATCCTTATCTGACACTATCTTATTACCCACCACACTTTCGGTCACAATGATTCCGTGCTTCTCGTAAACCAACTGCTTCAACTTCTGCTCAAGATACTTAACCCTTTCCGGGTAGGGCATCTGACTTAGTCGCTGGTCCTCTTCGGTAAAGTTGGCACGAATCACGTCTTGATCCCGGGAATAACCAAGATCCTGCGGTTCTTTGGCTAAATCCTTAGGGGGAATGGAGAGGTTTCCCCTTCCGCCTCCGCATGATAAAACAAACGTTACACTTAGCAGTGAAACTGTTTTCCAAATCCATTTAACCCATTTCCCATTTTCACTCTCCTCGCAGTAATAAACAATGGCAATTCTAGCGTATCCATTCTAAGAAAGTCAAGTTCTTTATGACCAGGATATCAATCTCTCCACCGCCTTGGTCCAGTGTCCCCAACGGACTACTCACGACTCCCTCAATGGAAAGTGCAAATTCCTGCAAGCTTTCAGGCAGGACAACCGTTGGGTATATCTGGTAGGTTAGTGGTGCGCTCTGCACCATTGACTGCTCCGACCACGAACCAATGGCATCGCGGGAATAGCCGAACGCAAAAAAGTTCTTGAAATCGTCCTTAGCCAGTCCATTTAGAAACGTCCATGTCCCATTCCACAACCTCACAAAATTAGTCTGTAGGTTCTTATCATATCCCACCAAAAGGCTCTGCCAGTTTCCCACTTCGCCAACGTAACCCAACGCCAATATCTTACCGCCTTCCAGCAGGAGCGGGTCTATTGATCCGGGCACACTCCAGGCTTCTGTGACTTCCATTTGTTGTAACGTTCTAATGAAAAGCCCGAAGCGATCCTCAGTATCCTGATTCCTGTACCCTCCGCTCAAAAGCAGCACCCCATCCGACTGAAATATCGGATTTCCACCTAACCCTTCAGAGAATCCGGCATCTACCGCAATCGCCTGTACGAATTCTCCATCGACTCTAAATCTCACCGCTAGACCATCTTTAAGTCCACCTGTTCCGTCAATCGAGCCGCTCACGTAAATTTCCCCTAATGGACTGATGGATATACCGCTTACTTCAGCTTCGCTGGACGTCATTAATCTTCTTGCCCAAACTGAATTGCCATCCAAATCAAACTTCCCGATGAGTAGATCGGTGCTACTGCTGCCGTAGGCTATTGTGTAGCCTACAATATAAATATTCCCAAGTTCGTCTATGCAAGAGCCATTAACCCGCTCGTAAAGG